>MDSW01048117.1_pt1 | contig 29488 bp, 15 predicted proteins | sample 811171 | NCBI WGS metagenome assembly MDSW01 (sample SAMN05326641, study PRJNA326480) | marine metagenome | isolation source: seawater | place: Atlantic Ocean: North West | collected 2012 | reverse complement strand
TAGAGATTATAAGAATAATTTATGAACATGAAAAATTGTCTGTTAGTGCTATACAAAATTTACTAAATATAGCTCAACCAATTATCTCATTACATTTAGGGATTTTGAAAAAAAACGGAATAATTAATTCTTTTAAAAAAGGAAAAAATAGTTTTTACTTTATTCAAAAAAAATCAGTTCCTCAAGTAATTCAACTTTTGTATTATGATTCTATTTAGACATAATTAAAATTTATGTACTTTTAAGAAAAATAAATTTTATTATGGCAGAAAAAAGTTCAACTATGAGTCCAAAAAGATTATTTGTATTATTATGTTTAGCTGGTTTATTAATGTGGCTTTTTAGTAATAGTGAAGTTGAGATAGAGGTTTCTACTGATTTAGATAAAAACAAAGTAGAACAAGTCACAGAAACAGAATTAGATAAAGATAGTGAAGTTGAAAAAGATGATAAAAAAGAAAAAACAAAAAAAACAAAAAGAAAATCCTCTAAAAAGAAAAAAGAAATCAAAAATAATACAGATCTAGATGATGATTATTTACAAAAGAGAAATTTAGACTATGACCCAGCTAGTCGGAATTAAAAATATTTCAGCATTTTTTCACTTATACTTTTTTGATTTGTTTTTATCTCTATAATATAGATTCCAGCTTTCAATTCATTTACGGGAACGGATTTGATTTCATTGGTGATGCTATATTCAAGTACTAAATTTCCGGAGATGTTATAAATTTTTAAAGTACCTTTTTCTGAGTAATTCAATTCTAAAGAATTATTTCTAAAACGAGGATTAAAATCATTTTTTTCTGGAGTTTCATTAATGTTTATACTTTCCTGATTTAAGTCTAATATAACAACACCCTCAGTTTCAGTTCCAATCCATAAATGATTGAATAATTCATCATATTTTAGACAGTTAATTTGATTATCAGGTAATCCAGAGTTTTCTTCATTATAAAATATCCAATTTGCATCTTTATATTGTATTAACCCATTTTCCATTGTGCTTATCCAAATATTGTTGTCATTGTCTATTACGAGATTTTGGAGACTATTGACAAAGTAAGGAAGCTCTGGGTTCGTAGTTGAGTTAAGTAATACCCAATTACCTGCTTCGGTATACACCTCTAAACCAGCAGATGGGCTTGTTATGATTAAATTATTAACACTGTCAAAAACAAAATCATTTATTGTATTATCAGTTAGGCCACTATTTGTATTATTCCAATAATTAAATGTGTCGCCATACCAAGAATAAAACCCACCATTTAAGCTCCCAATATAAATATCTTGGTTGTTAGGGTTTTGAATAATTTTTTTTATGTTGTTAGAGAAAACTCCCTCAGTTTCAAATGTTTCTATATTCCAAATATTATTTTCTATAATAGCTAATCCAGCAGTTGTTCCAATCCAAATTTTACCAGTATCTTCAAATAAGATTGTTCGAGCCATATTGCTTGGCATTTCTGAATTATTTGTATTCAAGTAAGACCAATTTTCATATGTTAATTCTCCTAGTGAAAAATTATAGTCTAAAATTGAAATTCCATTTGTTGTGCATATCCACATGTCGCCATTTATATTTTTTTGAATATTAATAATGTCATTTCCTATTAAACCACTATTAGGATCTATTTCTTCAGAAAATGAAACCCAAGTATTATTTGGGAAATTAGCATTGTCAATATTTAAAACACCTAATCCATATGCTGTGCCAACAAAAACATCTCCATTTGAATTTTGTGAAGATCCAAATTCTATTGAGTTTACTTTATTATAAGGTATATTAGAATTAGAGGTATTAAAATTAATCCAATTGATTTGTGAATGAATTTGGAAAGAAAAAATAAAAAATACTAATAGCCGCATATTTATCATATATAAAAAAGCCCTCTTAAAATAGAGGGCTTTTTTTTAGTTAAACATAATTGGTTTGGTCTTGACCCCTTTTGAGGATTTCACTTTTATAAAGTACATACCACTAGAGTAGTCTTCAATATTAAAATTAATAGTTTCATTAAAATTATCAATTTCAATTTTTTCAATTTCTTCACCAATTTCATTTATAATATATATAGATACCCTTTCGTTAAAATTAGTTCCAGGCTCAATACTTAATTGTTTAAATGCAGGGTTCGGAAATAATTCAAATTTGATAGCGTTTGTCTCTTCAATATTTGTATTATTATTGTTCACAGCCACTTCAACTTCTAAAAGATCACTAGAACACGATACTCCACCAATTTCCCATTCATTATTAATTTTCCAATCATAAAAATAGTAATAGTATGATGTGCTAAACCCAGCTCCATTAGTATCATTCCCTTCATTATTATAGTATCCCTCATTAATACTAATTATATCATCAATAATGTGAGGAAAAGTAGCTAAGCCGCCAGTTGTTCTTTTTAACAATGGATTATTATCCCCAAAATTAGCATTGTTTAAGTCAGAATCTGTTGTGATAATATATTCCCCAACAGGAATAGTCCAATTTAAATCTACTATAAAACCATTTTCTTCACTTTCTGGAATATTAATAGAAGTTGATTCATAAACTACATCTAAAGAAGTATTTCGAAGTTGCAAGGTTCTTTCTCCTTCTAATCCAGCATAAACTTTAACTGAGTTTAAAGTAAATTCAGTTAATGCTTCAAATCTCAAACCTCCATTATATACAGTTCCACTATAGTCACAACTGCCACCGCCATCGCATAAATGTTCAACTTCCCCCGTGCTTAAAAATTCAGGGGCTGGGATAATTTCTTCTTCTTGATACACAAAATAAGATGTATTATCATACAAAGATGGAGTCACAAATGTTTCTCCACTTCCAATTATTTCCCCAGTATTATTTGTCCAAAAAATATTTCCAGAGCCTGTTGCATAAAGAGTAGCTGAATCACCTTCATCAATAGTAATATTGGAAGAAGAAGGTGTAGATACTGAAGTCGAGGTAACTTCAATAGACTCTGATGTACTACTTCCGCATTCACTTGTGACTTCCACAAAATATGTTCCAGGTTGAGAAACTTCAATACTAGACCCTGTCATTCCATTTGACCAAGTATACTGCATACTGGCATTATCGATTGAGGCAGAAAGAGTTATAGACTCCCCTTCACATAAAATAGGAGCGCTATCTGTCATAACCTCAACTTCAAAGTTTTGTGAGTCTAATTGTTGAGTTAAAGTGATTGGCACAGCTGTCCAGTTATTATCTTTATTGGATTCTAAATAAAAATTATTTCTATCTATTTCCCCAACAATCCAATATTCTCCATTACATAGACCAGGGTCAATATCGATCCATTGGTCATCTAAATATTCACTATAAATATCCGTCCAACCTACAGTAATTCCTTGTTCTATTACGCTACATCCATAATTTTGACCACCTAAACCGTTATTAGGAAATTGATTATTTTCTGTTAAAATATTTCCTCCGTCAAAACCTTGAGCGGCTATTTCTGGATAATCTTCAAGATATTGTTCAGAGTATCGATTTTCATCTCTACAGTGACCATATGCTGCATTATCACCACAATCATTATAGTCCATTAAGCAAAATCCCATTTTAGCACCATTACTTACAATAGGCCAATTCAAAGGATTTGGGTCATCTGGATCTTGAACACGTAATGTAAAAACTCCCCATTCATCTGAATGCATATGTCCATGCGTAGGGTGATATGTCATTGTTCCGGCAAATCTATCATAATAACTCATTGACCCATCAGCATTTCTGTGATAAATTCTTTGAATTGCTAAATGTTTTGCGGGTTCGTCAGAGTCATCACAATAATACCCCCCTATTGAACCACCTGTTTGAACTGCAATTGTATCTTCATCACATAAAAAGTATGCAAAACCATTATCATCAACACCCCTAACAGTTAGTGGGCCGTATCCAGTATTTGGAGTAGATACGCTAATTCGTAATCTTCCATTATTTTCTCCAGCTCCTGTTTGGGGATATTCACTTGGTCCTCCAGAGTAGGTCAAGATTCCATACCAAGATGCTTGGATATCAGGTAAAAGGTCACAATCAACTTCACCATCTTCCATACATTCACAATCAGTAGCATCATTTACATTACACTGAGTCCAACCAAAAGAAGCAATGCAAAAAATAAAAAAAAGTAATTTTAATTTCATAATCAAAGAATTTAGTTTGTATTAAATATCATCTATTATCTACATTAATAGAATCTAGTAGTACTGGGAGAGCAAATATAATAAAAACAATCAGAATACTATTAATATTTAGACTGTTTTAAGGGTGCTTAAATTAATAATACAAATATACAAAATAACTATAATTTATTATTTTTTATATTTGCTTTCAGTTATGAGAATTTTACAATTTTTATTTTTTATTCCATGTTTTATTTTATCTCAAAACTTCATTCAGATAGAAAAAGATTTGGTTAACATTCGATTTGATGCAGATCAAAATTCAGAAAAAGTAGGTCAGGCTCAATTTGGTCAGATTTTTTTGAGTAACGCAAGTACAAGAAAATGGGTTCAAGTAGAGCTTCCTTCAGGAGAAAAAAGATGGATTTATAAAAAACTAACAAGTGAAGTAAAAGATTATGGTGCTATTTTAGACACAGTAGATATTGCATCTTTAAAACAAGAATTAATTAAAGCAAGAAAACAGGCACAAATAGATGCTAGGGATAATAAGACACTAATAAAAACCATGCATAAAAAAGAAGTAGAAAATCTTATTATTGACAATTATTTACTCTCTGTTTTTAGATCCTGGGATGTTTCTCCAATACACTTTCCTGATGTGATGGCATTTAAAGAAAACGATGAAAATATAATGTTTGGTCAAGCTTATGAGAGGCCCGTAACAATATCTTTTATAGATTATGATATTTTTGAAGTTCTAGGTGAGGATTTAATAATAGAAACTAAAAGATGTTTTAAAACCGACAAAAAAATAGAAGCGGCAATTAAAATATTTTATCATAAAGGAATTGTAAAACAAGAGTTGTGTTTTATTGATATTTTTGGAAAATCTTTTGATAATTGTGTCTTAATAAAGGAATTTTACACTGATATGACAGAAGAAAATTCAAATCAAATCGTTTTAACACAGGATGGGAAAATGAAAAAAATTAATTTAATTTTACAACCCAAAGAGCCAAATCTTAAAAACTATCAAAAATCAACATCGTATTAGTCAATTAAATCTTTTAATGCCTCATCTAGTTTTCGGAAATTAAATTTAAAACCAGATTTTTCTATTTTCTTACTTGATACATTTAGACTCCCTAGTATTAATGTGGCCATTTCGCCAAAAATAATTTTCAGTAAATAAGCAGGGATATTAGGAAGCCAAATTCTTTTTTTTAGCATTTTGGCTAATTTTTCAGAAAACTCTTTGTTTGAAACAGGATTAGGGCTCACACAATTAAAGATTCCATTATTTGTATTTTTCATGCAATAAATAATCATCCTGCAGACATCATCTATATGAACCCAAGATATTTTTTGCTTTCCATTCGCTAAAGAAGCCCCTAAATACATTGAAAAAGGAAATAATAGTTTTTTTAGCATGCCTCCATTTTTTGATAATACAACACCAATTCTTAATAAGCATGAAGAGACATTTCTGATTTTAAGGCTTTGTTTTTCCCAATCAGAACAAATTTGTGATAAAAAATGATTTCCTTGTTTTGAGCTCTCATTTTTTAAAATTTCGTTGTAATTATAATATCCAATAGCAGAAACACCAATGTATTTTTTTATTTTTTTCTTAGAAGAATTTATATGTGATATTAAAAAACTAGTTGTGTCTACACGACTGGAATAAATTTCTTTTTTTCTTTTTGTAGTCCATTTTTGGTCTATACGGCTTCCGCATAAATTAATAATGTAGTCAACATCATTTAATATTGAAACATCAAATTCCTGCTGATCAGGATTCCAATAAAATTCCGCATTTTTGCTTCTACTTAATATTTTTACATTATAATTTAATTTCTTAAAATGATATTTAAGGCGCTGACCAATTAATCCACTCCCCCCAACAATTAATACAGTGTATTTTTTCAAAATTTATTTTGTTTAATTAAAACTAGTTATAAATTTGATTTCAAAAAAAAATGAAAAAATTAATTTTAGCTTTTTTTATATTTTTTTCTTGCTTTGGGCAAGATTTAAAAATATCTGGTTTAGTCCTAGATGAGCTAACAAGTAAACCAATTCCACTTGCTAACATATCTCTTTTGGGTGAGTCTCAAGGCACAGTAACTGATAGGTCAGGTTTTTTTGAAATTAAAAATCTCTCGCCAGGATTATATAATTTACAAGTATCTTTTATAGGATATAAAACGAAAATATTGTATGAAATAGAACTAACCAATTCAAGGGAAATTTATAAAAAAATATTTCTTGAAGAAGGTAGTAACTTTTTACAAGAAATAGATGTTTCAGCTAGAGAATTTTCTCCAGATGAAACACCAATTTCATTTAAAGCAATTGGCGTTTCAGAAATAAAAAGAAATCCGGGTGGTAATAGAGATATTTCTAAAGTCATGCAATCTTTTCCAGGAGTTGCAACTAGTATCAGTTTTCGAAATGACATTATTATTAGAGGGGGGAGCCCAAATGAAAATGTTTTTTATTTGGATGGCGTAGAGGTTCCAAACATTAATCATTTTTCTACACAGGGTTCATCAGGAGGGCCAGTTGGTATGATAAATGTTGACTTAATAGAATCTGTCGATTTTTTTTCTGCTGCATTTCCCGCAAATAGAGGCAATACATTAAGTTCAGTATTTGAATTTTATCAAAAAAGACCTAATAAAGAAAAAATCAATACTAATTTAACTTTAGGCTCAAGTGATTTGGGATTATTAATTGATGCGCCTATTTCAAAAAACTCAGGAATTATTTTTTCAGCCCGAAAATCATATTTGCAATTTTTATTTAAAGCGTTAAAATTACCTTTTTTGCCCGAGTATAATGATGTTCAATTTAGATATACAAATAGAATAAATGACAAGAGTGAATTAACTATTATCGGCCTTGGGGCTATAGATGATTTTTCTTTAAACATGGAAGCAAATGATGGAGTTGAAGATTTAGAAACAATAGAGAGAAACCAGTATATATTAGATTATATTCCTGTTCAAAAACAGTGGAATTATACTATAGGTGGAAATTACAAATATTTTTCAGAAAAAGGGTTTCACACAATAGTATTAAGTAGAAATCACTTAAATAATAATGCGGTTAAATATGCTGACAATATTGAAACAGACAACAATCTAATATTAGATTATATGTCCGAAGAAATCGAAAATAAATTTAGGTATGAATATGATTTTGCAGTGAATAAATCTGAAATCAATGTAGGTTTAGGGCTTGAAAAATCAGAGTATTTTAATGATACATATAATAAAATCACATTGCCTAATGGCGATGTTGCAACAATAGATTATACTTCTGAATTAGATTTTTTGAAATATAATTTATTTTCCCAGATTACAAATAAATTTTTCAATGAGAGATTAGTTACATCTATTGGGTTACGAACAGATTTTAACAATTATTCAAGTATTAATTTGAATCCTTTTTCACAAATTTCACCTAGATTTTCAATGGGATATTATCTAAACTCTAATTTAAAATACAGTTTTAATACAGGGATTTATTATCAACTCCCCCCTTACACTGTTTTGGGATATAGGGATCAAAATAATAATTTAATAAACAAAGAAAATAATGTTACTTATATTCAGTCAAAACAAATTGTTTCAGGGTTAGAGTATATCACAAATACTAATACAAAAATTACTTTAGAGGGCTTTTATAAGCGATATAATAATTATCCATTTTTAGTTAGAGATTCTATTTCACTTGCTAATTTAGGAGCTGATTTCGGGGTGATTGGAGATGAAGAGGTTGTTTCTTCTTCTAAAGGTAGGGCTTATGGTTTAGAATTTTTTGTTCAAAGAAAATTAACTGATGGTATTTATGGGTTATTATCATATACTCTTTCATGGAGTCAGTTTGAAGACAAAAATTTAGATTATATCCCTTCTTCTTGGGACCAGCGTCATATAATCAATATATGTTCTGCTAAAAGATTCAAAAAAAATTGGGAGCTTGGGTTTAAATGGAGGTATACTTCGGCTAATCCATATACTCCTTATGATGAATATAATTCGATGAGGACTAATTCTTGGGATATATTAGGGCAAGGTGTTTTAGACTATAATTTATTAAACACAGAAAGGAATGACCCTTTTCATCATTTGGATATAAGAGTTGATAAAAAATATTATTTTAAAAATTGGACTTTGAATATTTATATGGATTTAGAAAATGTATATAATAAAGTGGCTTACTTATCACCTTATTTAAGTGTTGAAAGAGATGCATCAGGGAACCCAATAGAAGATCAAAGCAACCCTGGGTTTTATCAACCAAAGTATATTGCAAACACACAAGGTCAGTTTTTGCCATCTGTAGGAATTATTGTTGAGTTTTAAGAAATAATTTTATTACATTGATAAAAAAAACCTATGAAATATTTTATACTTAGTTTATTTATTTCCTCATTTGTTTTTGCTCAGCACACACAGAAGGACCCTGACACAGGAGTTATTAGTAAATATTCATCTAATGGAAATATTACAGAAAGGTATACAGTAAATTCTAACGGTAAATATCATGGAAAACGAGAAAGATGGTATAGTACTAGAAATTCCTACACTACACCACAAAAATATGGTGTGGAAAATTGGAAAAATGGAAGGCAATATGGAAAGCAAACATATTGGCATGAAAATGGAAAATTAGATATGATTGTATATAAAGATGATGACGCTCCTTTAGAAAGATATGGGGAGTTTGAGAGGTATTATGAAGATGGGACACCAAGATACTATTCTCTTAGAAATAGGAAAGGATATCTGATAGGCGCTGATAAAGAATGGGATGAGTATGGAGTATTAATTAAGCATCATAATTATAAAAACGGAAGTAAAAGTGGCTCACAAAAAAATTGGAATGATGAAGGAGTATTAGTGAAACATTATAATTATGAAGATGGGAAACAACATGGTTTCCAAAAGGAATGGGAATGGGACGAGTATGAAGGAAAAGCAATATTAATTAAACATTACAATTATGCATATGGGAAAAAACATGGTGCTCAAAAGGAATATGATATGTATAACGAGGGTGTTTTAATGAAACTTGAAAACTATAAAAATGGAGAGAAGCACGGATTGTTTCACGAGATGAATAGATATGGAGGCGTGTATTATCAAGAAAGTTGGTATAATGGAAAAAAACATGGTAAGTGGTTTGATCATGGATTTGACGAATTAGGACCTGAGTATGAAAAAAATTATAAACATGGTAAAAAAGATGGAGTTTGGATTGAATACCTTAATGTTATTGATAATACATTTGCAGATGGACCTCCCATATTTGCAGGAATTAAAAAACTTCAAACTTGGAAAGATGGAAAATTGAATGGTGTTTCAAAAGAATGGGGAGATAATTGTGATGAAAGTGAAAATGCAGTGATGTACCCCTCAATGCTACAGTATAATTTAATAGTTGAAGAATACTATAAGGATGGAAAAAAACATGGTATATCAAAAAAATGGTCATCGGGTTCTTATGAAAAGGATGTTTGGAAGGAAGGTGATTTCATCTCAGAATCGAATTATATAGAGGGAGAGGAAAATATATTAAAAGAGCGTTCACATGATGGTTGGATGACAAGAAATCATGATGGCTTATATTTAGATTTTCTACAGTTTCAGGACGAAGATTTTCTTGAAGAGATAGATGAAACAATCGTGCAATCTCAACAGATTATTTCAGTTTATCAAAATTCAATTAACACATTACATAGTTTCTTGAAATCAAAAATTGATGTAATCAATAATTCTAAAATAGAAATAAAAGAATTGGAAACGCAAATCTCTAATACAGAAACGGCTTTATCAGAATACAAAGAAAAAGAAATAGGTCTAGAAAAATTAAAAAAAATACAAGACAAATATAAAAATGGAAAAGCTAATAAAAAGCAAGAGAAAATTTTATCAAAAATAGTAGAGTTTCAGAACAAAATATCCAACAAAGAAGCTGAAATGGCAGATAAAAAATTAGAGTTAGCCCAAGTTTATTCAGTTCAAAAAAGAGATAGCATTAAGCTGGCATACTATTTGCCATTTCCAGCAGCAGTCGATTCTTTTTTAAAGCCACTAGTAAAATTAAAAGAAGCTGAATTACAAAAAAGTATTTATGATGTTAATGAGCAATATTCAAAAGAGTTTTACTCAAAAAATAAAGTTAGAAAGTTACGATGGGATTCTGAGGAATTACTAGGGTTTTTTCCACACCCATTTAGTGTCACTAAAAATAATATTGGCCCATTTTATTTGGGTATGACAAAAAAAGATTTGCAATCATTTTTAATAACAGATCCATACTTTGCTTCTTGTGGACGTTGGGTAGATGAAATTGAACCTGGCGTAGTTGAAATGTCTCGTGAAAAAGATAAAACATCATGTTCATTTATTTGTGACTGTAGGCTTAATGGTGAAGAAACAAAAAAAGTAGAAACTGAAACTGAAACTGAAAATCCTTTTTTTAGTGATCATGTTTACACAATAAAATATGAAACGTGGACGGAAAAAAATTGGTATAGACCCAACTTTGTAATTTATGTGAGTGATGAAATTGTTCACGCAATTTCATTTGACTTAGGTGGTCTTGATGATAAAGATGATGAAATGAAGTTAGTTGAGGCTGCTAATGGAATGTATCTATCTCAACCTTTAAATGAACTTTTAATACAACAGCCTTCTTTAAAGGAAGAATTTATTTTTGTAAAAAAAGAATTCTCTCGTGAAATGCCTTTAGCATATTTTTTTGATGATAATATAGGTGCTTACATCTGTTTTGATGGCTTTACTGTTCCTAGAGATGACGAAAAACAAAAAAAACTAGATGACTGGTACATTAATCAGTTCACCATTACATCTTCTAAAGTAATATTTGATAATATTCATCATTCTGAATATAAAACAGTTTCTCCAAATAAAATACAAGGCGTATTGCTAACAGTAACAGAGCCAGAGCCAGAGCCAGATGGGGGGGGGAAATAACTATTTAAGGTTAGGCCTTGCTATCTAAACAACTTGTTATGGAGTTTTTATTTTTTCTAATTAAAAGAAAAAATAGCTAAATTAGATTTAGAAAAAAACAACACCCATTATATCATGAAATTATTTAACATATTTTCTTCTTTAACTTTGGTATTATTATTATGCGTAAGTTGTGGAGGAAGCGGTAAAAAAGAAGATTCTCCAAAAAAACAAAAGGTATTAACTACTGGAGTTATAGTCACAGATATGAATATTAGATCTAGTTCTGAATTAATTGGAGGGCCAGACGATGAATACAACAATATTTTATATAAGGAGACAAAACCAGGAACAAAAGTAGAAATACTTGAATTTAAGAATGAACCTACAAAAAGTGGGTTTTATTGGTGCAAAGTTAAAACTAAAAGCACAGTGTTTAAAGATGATCAGCAATACAATACAGGATGGATGTGTTACAGGCATAGGGAATTACCATATGTTATTTCAGAGGATGCGTGGCATTTGATGAAAAAAACGCTAGGAATGGAGTATCAAGAAGGGTTACATTATTTAGCTCAAGAAGAAAATAAACCATTCTTATTACAAGGTATTTTTGACTTTGCGTATTCTAAAGATTTAATAAACATAAAGCAGGAATACGACAATTTAAAAAATGATTTAGGAGAATTAGAAGTTGGAAAAAGCTGGTATAATAGAGATGTGAAACCTGCGTATAATGTAAAGTTTTCAAAAAGTGATAGATATTCGAAAGCTTGCATGGCTAGAATTTCCACACCGAGTAAAAATAGAAAAGATGAAGAAAGAAATACAGTTAATCCAGAGTATTTTGTAGTATTTGAACAAAATCCACAAAAATTACAAATTTTCCATCAGGATATAATTACCAAAAAAGGGAAACATGTTTTTTCAAAAGACTTGAGCTACTTAGGGGCTGATATTAAATCGATTTCAAGAATTTCTAAAAGAAAAAAAGTGTATACTGTAGGTTATGATTATTATGGAAACTATAAGTCTTTGATTAATCTCAATTTTGATGCTGTTAGAGTAAGAACATTAAATGATAAATATTTTATACTTTATAATACAGGAGATTACACAAATTATAGTTTAAATAATTTGAATTTAACTACTGCTCCAGAGTATAAAAAGTAAGATTTGGTTACATTATAAATAACATATTCTTGCGGTAAGAAATTTTACTAATAGGTAGTCAAATTTCGTTTGTTTCTTAGAACAGTAATATTCGGAAACCTAAGGATAAATTTGTTCTTATTTTGTCATCCCCTGTAATTGTTGCTTGTTCTTTTGATAAATAAGAAATAGACGGCGCAATAAAAAATTGCCCAAAATTAATTGATAGGCCAGCTGTTGCAACATAATAAGGAATATCCTCTAGAGTTATATTTTCAAAATCTTCTTGTACAAATCCGGGCCCAATAGATAGTCTAAAAATTTCTTGCCAAAGGATTCCTAACTCAAATTCCATAAAAGTACGATAACTATCATCCCAGAAGTAATCATCGCCAGACTTAACAAATAAACCAACCGCATTTGCTTTTGACCGATCATATTTTCCTCTTTTTGAAATTCGAACTTCGTCTCTCAAATTAAATCGATAACCTAAAAATCCAGAGAGATGTCGAGCTTTTGAATGAAACGAAAGTTGATTAAATTTAAAGGATTCCCAATCTTGAAGATAGCTATTCAATCCCCCATTTAATCTAATTAGAATTCTAGCTGGTGTTTTTTCAGCTGAAGAGTTTTTATTTTTATTTGGTTCAGAAAGCTTATTATTACAACGAATAATTTCTTTATTAATTTTTTGCAACTCTTTAGAGTTATCGTTTAGTGTTTTAATAATTTCTTTAGCATCTTCAAAATAATTTTTTGCAGTCAAAAAGTTTTTTGCTTTATATTCCTGCTTCCCTAGTTCACTTAAATCTTTTTGGTATTTTTCTTTACATTGAATTAAGCGACTAAATGGAGTTTCGGTAGTATTTTGAATCTTTTTAGTTGGGTCAATATTTTTTGCTTTTTCATAAAAAAGAATTGCCTTTTCCCATTTTTTCACATCTTCTGAATTACTTGCCTCAATGCAGTATAGATTAAAAAGATCAGATTTTGTTAATTCTAATAGTTCGCTTATACCATCTTGTTGAGCTAAATCAGGTGCAATTTTTTTACAGGTTTCTAATAATTCTCTTTTTTCTTCTAGCTCAGATAAAGTATTTCCAATAATATTTTCTGCTTGTAGTTTTTGTTGATGGTATTGGTTGTTTCCCTGGACCTTGTCTTCTAAAAAACCAGTTAAAAAAGATAATTCTTCTTTTATGCCTTCAAATTGAGTTCTATCAACAGGTACAGATAAGGCTAATAGCAAATTACTTATTCTATCTAAAACTTTTTTATCATTTGATATTTGATTTGCCCTCTCTAATGCTTCTTGATATACTTTTGAATCTTTCAAGCTACGGCAAGCATTTAATTCACTTTGTAGACTTGTTACCCAAGTTTTAAATCTATTTTTTGCAAACTCCTTTAAATCATCTTTTTTTATAAGTATCAGAATGTGTAAGTTTTTCCCTTTTTCTTGCTTTTTAATTTGAAGACCAGAAAAACTTATAGAAGTTTCAGATGACGACACTTTTCTAAATATGTGATTGAATTGCCCATTTACTTTTTGAGTTGAAGCTTGCATTTCTACATTAACTTCTACCAGTATTTTACTACTCAAAGATTCTTTTATTAGCTCTTCGGCTTTATTAATTTTAATTAAATTAGATTCTTGTTTTTCTCCGAGCTCATCAAGAGAGAATATTTCGTATGCTTTATAATATTCTTGTTTGGGCCATTTTTTCTCTCGATGTTCTTTTTCAAACCACTTTTGTTTTTGAGCAAATCCTGAAAAACAAAATAGAACAATAAAAAATAAAATTTTAAACTTCATAATCTATTTATCTTTAAGTTGTGCAGATAGTCGGATATTAAATGTTTCATAGTCAATTTCAGCCTGAGAGAATAACTCTTTATTTGCTCGATATAACTCATCATTTAAGTCTTTTTTAGATATCTCTATACAAGTTGTAGAAATTACATAGGATTGACCTTTTCTCTTGTTGCCAACTTTACTTTCTCTACAGATAACATTTGAGTTAGTTAGAAGAGCATGGCTTTGTGTTTTAGTAGCCTCAACAAATGCGCTTTTAATCTTTTGATTTTTACCATCTATTTTTTTTTCAAAAACTCTTGATGCTACATTCATTACATGAGTATTTATTTCTTTACTAATATATGCTTGAGCTATAAGTGTTGCTTCATCCCTCACTCCCATTTCAGAACCCGGTCCAGCTGGCGCTTCAGATTTTCCGTATCCTCTATAAAATTTATTATTTGAATAACAATTATCACATTTTGTATTTATATTAACTTCTTTATTTGAAACTGTAGAAAAAACAGAGCCACAAGAACTAAAAATAATAGGGGTAATAAATAATAAAATAACTTTTTTCATAAAATATCGGGTTTTAATTTTGTTCAAATATACTTCTTTTAATTAAATTTATTTAAAAATGCATATGAGTAAAGCGATAGAAACATTTAATGTTTGGGCGAAAAAAAACAAAGATCTTGGGATGGAAAAGAATCATACTTTTTCGGTGAATAAAATGCTTGAGCTAATTCCATCACACATTTTATCAAAAAACTTCTCTTTTATTGATATTGGTTGTGGTAATGGTTGGGTTGTTCAAAATATTAGAAACAAAAAGAATTGTATAAAATCAGTTGGGATTGATGGTGCGGAAAAAATGATTCAGAAAGCTATGGAAAAAGATCCAAATTCAGAATATTTTCAATTTGATATTGAAAAAATGGATTACAAAGGTGAGTTTAATATAGTTTTTAGCATGGAGGTTTTTTATTATTTTTCAGATCCATTAAAAGTGCTCAATTATATTTATAAAAACATACTCAAATCAGGTGGTTGTATGATTATAGGAGTGGACCATTATTTAGAGAATACATCCTCACTTAGTTGGGGAAAAGACCTAGACTTAGAATTAAAAACATTATCAATTGATGAATGGGAGGCTACATTTAAACAAGTAGGATTCAAAAACATTAAACTAAATCAATTTGGGGCAAAAGAAAATTGGTCTGGGACTCTAGTAATTTATTGTGAAAAATAAGATTAAAAAATAAATAATTTTAGGACGCGCAATTTGTTTTTTGCAGTGAATAATAGATAAGTTAATTTTATCAATGAATTTTTTCTTAAATAAATTTGCCAACATTAAATATGTTAAAATTTTCACCATAATTATTATGTCAATTTTATATATAGTTATAGGTATCAGGCATTTCACAGACCCTCTTTTTTTTCTTAAAATCATGCCGCCATATATTCCGTTTCCTTTAGAGTTAGTTTATTTGAGTGGGTTTTTTGAGATATTATTAGGAGTCCTTTTATTTTTTAAAAAGTATAGGTATTTTTCGGGAATAGGCTTAGTATTACTTTTAGTAGCTGTTTTTCCTGCTAATGTATATTTATATCAAGCTCCCGATATTTTATGTGCTGAAAAATCTGAAGCTCTTGTGAGAATGTTTTTTCAAATTCCGTTAATTTTAATTGCATTTTGGCACTCATTGGAAAATACACCTAAGTGGTTTTCATTGCTATGTATTGTTTTATTTATACCAACACTAGTATATTTTTTAACTTTAGAGATAAGTTGTTAAAGAAGAAAAGCCATCTATTTCTAGATGGCTTTTTTATAGATATGAGAGGGTTGTACAATACCTCTCTTTTAAATACCCCATTTTGTTATACTATATGTATAAAACGGGGCAAATCTATACTTTATTTTTATATAAACAAAAATCTTTGCCAAAAATATTTATATATTTAAAAAAATTTACATCACTACTCTAGTAAAACCATGATTTTAAGCGGAAAAAAAATAGCAAAACACATCAATCAAGATATTATTATTGAACCATATAATTCAAAACAATTAAATCCAAATAGTTATAATTTAAGACTTCATAATGAATTACTTGTTTATAATAATTCTCCTTTAGACATGAAATTAGAAAACAAAACATCTAAAATTATAATACCTGAGTCTGGATTTCTTTTGGAGCCAGGTAAGTTATATCTGGGCAGAACGGTTGAGTATACTAAAACTAAAAAATTTGTTCCTATGTTAGAAGGGCGAAGTAGTATAGGTAGATTAGGTATGTTTGTTCATATTACAGCTGGGTTTGGAGATGTTGGCTTTGAAGGTTTTTGGACATTAGAAATATTTGTGGTTCAGCCCTTAAAAATTTATCCTAATGTAGAAATTTGTCAAATATACTTTCATACTATTGACGGTGATTACGATGAATATAAAAGTGGAAAATATCAAGCGAATAAAGGAATACAACCTAGTTATTTATACAAAGATTTTTTAAAAAAATAATTTAGTTATTTTACTAATATTGCAGCGGAGTTAGACCCTCTTTTATCTGCTCCTGTGGTCATTTTATGATTTATATGTATTGCATTGACATGTCCCATTGGACTTCTTTGTTTGATTTGGTGCCCTAATATTTTGAGCGAATCTAATGTTTCTTTAGAAAATGCATTCTTTTCTACATAAATTAAATCAGGTATCCATTGATGGTGGAAACGAGAAGCATTAACAGCATGTTCAATATCCATATTAAACAAGATTATATTTAAGATTGTTTGAAAAACAGATGTGATAATAGTTGAGCCGCCAGGAGACCCAAGGACTAAAAATAATTCACCGTTCTTTTCTATTATAGTTGGAGTCATTGAACTCAACATTCTTTTTTCGGGTTCTATAGAGTTTGCTTCTGAGCCAACTAATCCATATGTGTTTGGGTATCCAGGCTTCGCACTAAAATCATCCATTTCATTGTTTAACAAAAACCCTAAGTCATCTATAAAAACTTTAGAGCCAAAATTTGTATTTAATGTGGTTGTAAGCGAGACGGCATTGCCTTCAAAATCTACAATTGAAAAATGAGTTGTTTCTTCACTTTCCTTGTAGTTTAGTTTTCCAGGATTAATACTATTTGATGGATTTGTTTTTGAAAAATTAACTTTATTTAAACGACTTAAAATGTACTCTTTGTTTAGTAACTTATTTATTGGAACTTCATAAAAATCACTATCTCCTAAATATTTAGAACGATCAGCATACACTAATTTTTCCATTTCTGATAATAAATGAATGTATTTAACACTGTTGTGCTTTATATTATTTAAATCATTATTAAAACACATTAATAAAAGTTGAGATAAAGCAATTCCCCCACTTGATGGAGGGGGCATACTGATGATTTCATAATTATTTATTTTTGTTTTAACTGGCTTCCTCCAAATTGATTTATAGTCTTTAAAGTCCTCCTTTGATAATATTGACTTACCTCCTAAACTTTTAATCATTTTTTCGGTGAGCACACCATTGTAAAAACTTTCTCTTTTTTTGTCTCTGATGATTTTCAAAGTATTGGCTAAATCTTTTTGTATTAATGTGTCGCCCTTCTTCCAATCCTCTGTTTTAATTAAGTATTTATTTTTCGGGTTTAACTTAATAAAGTCTTCTTTATATGTATTTAATAAATTAGCCTGTCTTTCATTTATTGAAAAACCATTTTCAGCTAACTCAATAGCGGGATTAAATAACTGTTCGATACTTAGTGATCCAAATTTTTCATGAGCATCAAAAATACCACTAATTGTCCCAGGGACACCAATTGACAAAACACCATGAGTACTTAAGCTATCAATTACATTTCCAATAGAATCTAAATACATGTTTTTGGTAGCTTTTTTCGGAGCTTTTTCTCGAAAGTCTAATGAATAAGATTCTCCATCTTTTGTTCTATAAATCATGAATCCACCACCACCAATATTTCCAGCTCTTGGAAAACATACAGCTAATCCTAATTGAGTAGCAATAGAGGCGTCTATTGCATTTCCGCCTTCAGCTAATATGAGTTCTCCAATTTTTGTTGCTTCTGGATGTCCGGTGACAATTGAGGCGTATTGCTGCTTATTTGATGTAACCCATATTTTAGATATAAAAAAACCAATACTGACACAAATAATAATTAGAACTATTTTCTTAGAAAGATTCAAAATAACCTAATTTATTATAATCAGTTTTTTAATACTTTTAGTATTGCTAGTTATTTGAATAAAGTAAGCGCCGTTAGCTAAATTTTTTGATGAAATAGAAAAAGATTCATCATCAATATTAGAATAAGATTCCAATATCTTTCCATTTAAATCAAGTAAAGAAAGGTTATAATTTTCGCTATTCACATTGTTTATGTAAATGTTAGCGTTTTGCTTGCCAGGGTTTGGGTAAATAATAAAGTCACTAATAGTATTTTCATTTAATGAGGTATAATCATTCACTTCCACACTTAAGGAATTAATAGTTTGGCATCCATCCGAACTAGTTTCGGTTACATAAATGACAGCAATCCCTTCCTCATCCCAGCTTATTTGAATACTATTTGTCCCTTGTCCACTTATAATATTACCAACATTATTTTCTATTTGCCAATTAAATGTAGATTCTGAATTTGGTTGAGTATAATAAACGAGAGTTTCATAAATACCAACATCGGTAGTTCCTAAAATATCATTTAAAGCAGGTAATGGTAATTCTTCGACATAAACAAAATTAGATGTTATTTCACATCCATTTTCATCCGTGGCAACTACATTATAAAATCCTGGATTATCTGTTTCTAATGGGTTTCCTTCAAAACCATTCGACCATAAATAATTTTCAAAACCACTAGGGGCTTCAATAATTGCAATGTCTCCTTCGCAAATTTCAAATTCATCAGGGTTAATATTTACGACAGATTCAGAGTTTGAGCCAACACTAAAGTTTTCCGTAATAGAACATCCATTACTATCGGTAATGACTACAGAATATGATCCGAATTCTAATGCATTTGGATTAGCGCCATTCCAATCAAAAGAATAAGGGGGTGTTCCACCAGTTACCACATATTCCACTTGTCCATCATTTTCTCCAAAACAAACAACATTAGAAATACTTAATGATGCCGAAATTGTTGGAGGGTTAATAATAGGAATAGTAAAAACTTCAACACATCCAGCTGCATCCGTTACTAAAAAATCATAAAATCCTGCAGATAAATTTTGTCCATCAGGAGTTCCTGACCAAGCAGTTTCATATGGAGGGGTTCCTCCACTGACAGTTGGTGAAGCAGATCCGTTATTATCACCGGCGCATAATGGATTAATAATATTTGGGTCAATGTCAATTGGCCCAGGGGAATCAATATAAATTGTTTCAGTAATAAGACATCCATTCAAGTCAGTGATTTGAATTTCATACGCACCAGGCCCTAAATTTTCAAAAAGAAAAACACCTCCATTTTGTATGGTTTCTTGCGCTCCATCAAGTGTAACTGTATATTCTGGAGTTCCTCCTGATACTGTAAGTTCAAGAAGCCCATCATTGTCAGCTGCACATACAGAGATATCTTGAGTTACAAAAGACACATCCATTTCCAGATAGAAACATTCTGCGGGATCAGTAGCAAGAGCATCATAATTACAAGCTTGAGGGTCTTGACACCCAACAACTTCTATCTCATCACAAACTTGATCGCCGTCTGAATCATTAATACAGTTACCAAAACAATCTAAATAATCTTCAATAGGGTAAGTGCAACTATTATCATCTTCGGTACATCCTAAATCGGGATTATAATTACATGCATCTGGATCCGTGCACCCAAAAACTTCAGCCTCATCACAAACGCCATCACCATCTGTATCATTTATACAATCACCATTACAATCTAAATATATTTGTGTAGGATACCAACAAGAACCATCTTCATCTGTAGCACTTGAATTGTAATTACATGCTTCATTGTCTTGGCAGCCAGGGATTTCATCATTATTGCAAATACCATCATTATCTTCATCGTAGTCTACAACAATTCCATTTTCACACTCATCGCAATTATCTACTACATAAAAACATGTTCCGGCATCTGTGGCATCTATATTGTAATTACAAGCAGTAGAATCTTGGCATCCTATAATTTCAGCTTCATCACAAATACCATCTTCATCTGCGTCAGTGATACAATCACCATTACAATCTACATAAGCGACCCCATAATTGTCTATAGGGTATTCACAACTACCTGAATCTGTTGCAGAAGAGTCGTAGTTACAAGCTTCTATATCTTGGCAGCCCACAATTTCTAATTCGGTACAGACACCGTCTTCATCAGGGTCATTTAGACATTCGTCATTACAATCTAAATATGTTTCAGATGGATAAAAACACGAAGCATCATCATCAGTTGCGGTAATATCAAAATTGCATGCTGAAGAATCGGTACACCCAGTAATTTCTATTTCATCACATACCCCATCTTCATCCGTATCATTTATACAATCACCATTACAATCCAAATATGTTTCTTCTGGATAAACACAAAGCGACTCATCACTGTCTGTGGTTGGGTCATCATTATAATTACATGCTAAAGAATCGGTGCATCCAGTAATTTCGATTTCATCACACACCCCATCTTCATCCGCGTCATTTATACAATTACCATTACAATCCAAATATGTTTCCTCTGGATAAACACAAAGTGATTCATCACTGTCTGTGGTTGGGTCATCATTATAATTACATGCTGAAGAATCAGTACATCCTATAATTTCTATTTCATCACAAACACTATCTTCATCACTGTCATTTAAGCAACTACCTTCACAATCTAAATATGTTTCAGATGGGTAAAAACATGAACCATTTTCATCTGTTGCTAAATTATCATAATTACATGCTTCAGAGTCAGTGCACCCTACAATTTCTAATTCATCACATACACCATCCAAATCAGTATCATTAACACAATCACCTTCACAATCTAAATATGTTTCAGGTGGGTAAGTGCATGATCCATCGTCTTCTGTTGCAGTTGGACTGTAGTTGCATGCAGTATCATCAGTACATCCTGATGCAGATAATATAGAACATGACCCATCATCGTCCGTTGCTTGAGGGTTGTATTCTACATAAGCAATATCAGTACATCCAGGAATTTCATCTTCATTACAAATACCGTCATTATCTAAATCATTATCAATTACAATTCCGTTTTCACATGTATCACAGTTTTCAATTAAGTATGTACACGAACTATCATCTTCTGTTGCGTTGTTGTCAAAATTACATGCTGAAGAATCAGTACAACCAAAGATTTCATCGCTTTCACATACTCCATCACCATCAGCATCGTTTTCAACATCATTAGGGCATATGTCGGTGTTATTTAAAACAAAACCATCTGGTTGGTCACAAGACTCTACGGGAAACTCAACGTCACCTAAACCATCACCATCTATATCTTCATACCAAGTGCTTACATAATAACATGAATTATCATCATCAGTTGCTGTAATATCAAAATTACATGCTGAAGAATCAGTACATCCAGGGATTTCTAATTCATCACAAATTTGATCTCCATCAGTATCATTTAAACAGAACCCACTACAATTTAAATAAGATTCTGCTGGATAAGTACATGTTCCATTATCTTCTGTTGCTAAAGTATTGTAATTACAAGCAGTTTCATCATTACAACCAAGCACCTCATCGCTTTCACAAACACCATCACCATCAGCATCATTTTCAACATCATTAGGGCAAGGGTCATTGATATTATCTACAAATTCTGGGCCTGGCTGAGAGCACGCATCCATTGTAAAAAAATCATCACCAAGTCCGTCACCATCTGTATCCCAATACCAAGATGTTGGATAAATACAAGAGCCGTCATCGGCTGAAGCGTTAGCGTCATAATTACAAGCTGTTGAATCTGTGCAGCCCGGGTCATCTAACTCATCACAGATTCCATTTCCATTGATGTCGTTAATGCATGAGCCTGTACAATCATAATATTGAGGCGGAAAGTAACAATCTCCTTCATCTGTTGCGTCTGGATTATAATTACAAGCGATCTCATCGGTACAACCTTCGATTTCTAATTCATCACAGATTTGATCGCCATCACTATCATTGACACAATTTCCATCACAATCATAAACTGTTTCAGGGTAAGTACAGGATCCGTCATTACAGTTGGCGGTAGAATTGTAATTACAAGCAGCGCTGTCGTCACACCCATATATTAATTCATTAAAGTCGCCAACAAAGTTTGTGGAAAGTAATGATGCAAAGCCGTTTAATGAATAGGTGTCAGAAAAAGGAACGGATGTGCTCATGTTTGCGCCGTTTTCATCAACTGGAAAACTTTGATCTCCAATTTGTAAAAACCATGTATAACTTTCTCCAATTGCAAATCCATTATCTAGGCCTGTTTCTGTTCCCCAAGCCGCGATAGATGTTGTTTCCCCTGTCCATTCGCCAAAACCGCCACATTGATATTGATCAGAGTCATTTAGATAAAATACTCCAATGGTAGCGCATAATGGAATAGGCTCGCCATTTATGGTTATGTTTTCAGGGGTATTAATTAAAATAGTTGCATTACCACCTGTGTTTTCGTATTCCCAAACTAAATTGTAGCAGGAGCCATCGTCTAAAGTTGCCTCTGAATTGTAGTTTGCGGCAGTGGGGTCTGTACAACCTGGCACGCCAATTATCTCCCCGCTAAAAGTAGCAGATAGTATTTGGCCGAATCCGTTTAATGCATAAGTATTTGAAAAAGGAGGTGTAGTGTTCCAGTTTACCGCATCTGCAATAAATGTTTGACCGTAGATTTGAATAAATAAGGTATATTCTTCCCCAATTGCAAATCCATTATCTAATCCAGTTTCACTTCCCCATGCAGCAATGGCTTGATTTCCTTCGTTATTATCAATTATTTGATATCCACCACAAGAATAATCACCATTATCATTTGTGTAAAAAACTCCAAGTAAAGCGCCATCTGGCATGACATCACCATTAAATGAAATCACAGAGTTATTAAATGCAATTGTAGCGTTTGACCCGGTGTTTGTGTACTCCCAAACTAAATCATCGTATGACACGTTTTCGTATTGACAATCAGCCGCAATGAAGTTAGAGTTTGCGCATTCGTCACCTGAATAATTGACAGCTTCTGAATCAGGGCATCCTCCTGAAAAAACAATACAAGAACCATCATCAACATCAGCATCAGCGCTATAATTATAAGCAAGAGGGCAAGTGCATCCACTGTATAAACAAGACTCTGTAATAATATTACTGTTTGCGCAGTCTGTATAATTAGCAGCTAAAGGATCAGAGCAACCTTCTGCAAACAAACAATCCTCAGAGCTCCCAAAATTCAAAGCGTCTTCACAAAAGCAACCTGCCGCATATTCACAAAATTCAGAACCTGAATTGATGTAATAATCAGCCGGACAATAGTTTGTTGCATTTGGGTCATCACATACAGCTACGGCGTAACAACCTAGTACCGCATTGTATGTTGTGCAGTCTTCACAATCTTGAGAATAACTGAAGTTATTAAAAACAAATAAGCACAATAGGACAATATGTTTGAAAGGTCGTTTCATATTTTTTTGTTTAATGTATAAAAAATTTGGGGTTATTCAAGAGTTAAGATGCATTCTCTTATTTAATACAAAGTTAATAAATAATCCCCAACTGGTTTTTATTCCTGTAAAAATAAGCAAAAAAAGACATACGAAAGCTACTAACAACTAATTAACAATATTTAGAAATATGGTTAATAACTTTCGTGGAAAATTGAGTCAAAAAAACCAAAATTCACTATATTTAGGCTACCCTTTAATAAAACCCTATTTATTAACCTATTTAATGAAAAAAATGAAAAAATTAATAGCCCTATTACTTTTATGTGGTAACATAGTTGTTGCTCAAAGTTTAATGATTACTGAATTAACAGATCCTCAAAATTCCTCCGATGCTGGAAGGTATGTTGAGATTTTTAATCCATCCGGAGATGATATAGATTTGTCATCTGGATATGCATTACAGAGATGGACCAATGGAAATACAGAACCTCAATCTGCTGTTTCTTTAACAGGAACAATACTAGCTGGAGGATTCTATGTTGTTTGTAATGATGCTGATAAATTTTTAACAACTTATGGTGTCGATGCAAGCCAGGATATTGGAACCGGTGGTGCTGCTGATTCGAATGGTGATGATAATATTGCTTTATTAGATCCAGATGGAAATATTATTGACATGTTTGGTGTTGTTGGTGAAGATGGAAGTGGGACAGGTCATGAGTTCGAAGATGGAAGAGCGGAAAGAGTTTGTGGAACTTCAGCTTCTGCTACATGGATTGAAGCAGACTGGAACATAGATAACGATAGTGGTGGTGGTGATGGAAATCAATATGCTCCTGAAGGATTTGATCCTTTTTCTTGGGCTAATGATGGAGTTTTATGTGTTGGTGAAGTAGAAGCTGCGACTTTAGATTGTATAGGGCAAGATATGACAGGTTATGAGGACTGGATAGGTGATGGTTATTGTGATGATGGTACGTTTGGATTCTATTTTAATTGTGATGACTTTGATTGTGATGGTGGTGATTGTATATGTGTAGATTACGAAAATCAAGGTTGTATGGATTCAACGGCATGTAACTACGATGATTTAGCAGAATTTGATGACGGATCATGTTTATATGAAGTTGATTGTAATGGAGATTGTGCTGGTACAGCAGTTGTTGATGCTTGTGGAGAATGTAATGGCGATGGCTCATCTTGTTCTGTTGATGTTACTTTTTCGGTGGATATGAGTATTGAGGGAGTTGTTGGTGATATTAAAGTTAGAACATCAACAGTTAATGGGGATTATAATCCAAGTGAGTGGTTTGTGATGGATGATGCAGATGGTGATATGATTTACACATATACGATGTCTCTTACGACTGGGGTTATATATGGATATAATTTTAATAATAGTGATGGTAGTGGATACGAATCAGGTTCAACAATAGAGGCTTGTGCAGAAGGTTATTATGGAAATGATAGAATAATAACACCAGGAGAAGAAAACATGGTTTTAGATACTGTATGTTGGGAGTCATGTGAGGCTTGTCCAGCTGTAGTTGAAGGTTGTACAGATTCAATAGCAACAAATTTTAATCCTGACGCTACTGTTGATGATGGAACATGTGAGTATGTTGAAGGTTGTACAGATTCAATAGCAACAAATTTTAATCCTGACGCTACTTCTGATGATGGAACATGTGAGTATCCAGTATTAGAAGCAGCAAACTTATTCTTTTCTGAATATGCTGAAGGCTCTTCAAACAATAAATATTTAGAAATTTACAATGCTAGTGATGCAACAGTAGATTTATCTGGCTATGGATTTCCAAGTGTAGGTAATGCACCAACTGTTGAAGGTGAATATGAATATTGGAATGATTTTGATGAGGGAGCTTCAATTGAACCAGGTGGAGTATATGTTATTGCTCATGGCTCTGCTGATGAAGCTATTTTGGCTTTTGCAGATCAGACGAACAATTATTTAAGTAATGGTGATGATGGATATGCTTTAGCTTATGGTAGTGAAGATTATTACATAATATTAGATTGGATTGGAGATTGGAATGGTGATCCTGGTTCAGGATGGGCTGTTGCTGGTGTTGCTGATGCTACAAAAGACCATACATTAGTGAGAAAATGTGGAATTACAACAGGTAATTCTGATTGGACTGCGTCAGCGGGTACAAATACAGATGATTCAGAATGGGTTGTTTTAGATCAAAATGATTGGACAAATTTAGGTTCTCATGAATTTGAGTGCTCTTCACTTGAAGGTTGTACAGATTCAACAGCTTGTAATTATAATCCTGAAGCAATTGTTGATAATGGAACTTGTGGTATTACCGATGATTGTGGAGATTGTCAGGTACCATACTGTTATGTATTTGGTGGTAATGTATCTTATGTTGGTATTTCTGAATGTTATGGGGGGGTAAATGGAAACTCTGTAGAAGCACTTATGAGCGGTCAAGGAATTTGGGTTGGTAATGATTCAACTGATGAATATTGGTTAGGAAGTACTTGGAATTATTATTGGAATTTAAGTTGTGTGATTACTCCAGGATGTATGGATCAATCTGCATGTAATTTTAATTATGCTGCTACAGAAGATGATGGATCATGTACTTATGCTACTGAATATGTTGATTGTGATGGGAATTGTATAAATGGTGCTGACACTGAATATTACGATTGTGAAGGAAATTGTATAAATGATTCTGATGGTGATGATGTTTGTGATGAGTTTGAAGTATTAGGTTGTACTGATACTACAGCATGTAACTACGATGAAACGGCAACTGAAGAAAATAATTCTTGTACTTATGTAGAGGATACTGCAGAAAATGTATTGTATGGCGCTGTGGTTTATGACTGTGATGGTGCTTGTGTCAATGATTCTGATGGTGATGGTGTTTGTGATGAATTTGAAACATCAGGATGTACTGATTCTTCAGCATGTAATTTTAACTCATCTGCTACGGATGAGGATGGAACATGTACATATCCAGAAGCAAATTTTGATTGTGAAGGAAACTGTACAGGATCTGTTGATTTTTGTGGAGTTTGTGAGGGAGATAATTCAACATGTTCTCCTGAACCATTATTTTTCTCTGAATATGCTGAAGGTTCTTCAAACAATAAATATTTAGAGATATATAATCCAACAAATGAAACAGTAGATTTAACTGCCTATGGGTACCCAAGCGCTGCCAACTCGGTAGATGTTCCAGGAGAGTATGAGTACTGGAATGATTTTGAAGAAGGAGCTACTATTCCTGCTGGTGGAGTGTATGTAATTGCTCATCCATCTGCGGATGAAGCTATTTTAGCATTTGCTAATGAAACACATACTTATTTAAGTAATGGTGACGATGGTTATGCGTTGGTTTGGGGTTCAGAAGAAAATTATGAAGTGTTAGATAGAATTGGTGATTGGCAAGCAGACCCTGGTTCAGGGTGGGCTGTTGCAGGTGTTGCTGATGCTACAAAAGACCATACATTAATTAGAAAATGTGGAATTTTTGAAGGTAATTCTGATTGGACTTCGTCAGCGGGTACAAATACAGATGATTCAGAATGGATTGTTTTAGAACAAGACGATTGGACTTATTTAGGTTCTCATGAAACAGAATGTCCAGTTTATGGTTGTACTGATGAAACAGCATGTAATTATAATGATGCAGCTGATTTTAATGATGGGTCATGTTTATTCTTAGACTGTAATGACGAATGTGGAGGAACAGCTGTTAACGATGATTGTGGTGTATGTAATGGAGATGGGTCCTCATGCTCATCTATGGTTACTTTTTCAGTTGATATGAGTGTGGTAGGGGTAACAGATGATATTGAATTTAGAATTTCTTTAGTTAATGGTGAGTACAATCCATCAGAGTGGTTCTTAATGGAAGATCCTGATGGAGATATGATTTATACATATACAATGCCATTAACTGTAGGTTTTGAATATGGATATAATTTCTATGATGGTTGGTACGAAGATGGAGCTAATATTGAAGGTGTTTGTGCTGCAGGGTTATATGGAAATGATCGAACAGTTGTTGTTGAAGAAACAGATATGGTTTTAGATACAGTATGTTGGGAGTCATGTGAAGCTTGCCCTGAAATAGTACTTGGATGTACTGATTCAGCAGCATATAATTATGACTACACAGCTACGGAAAATGATGGTACATGTATTTATGAGCTTATTCCAGATAATTTATTTTTCTCTGAGTACGCGGAAGGTTCTTCAAACAATAAATATTTAGAGATATATAACGGTGGAACAGAAACAGTAGATTTATCTATGTATGGTTTTGCAAGTGTTTCTAATGCTCCAACAACAGTAGGAGAATACGAATATTGGAATTCATTTGATGAAGGCGCAACAATAGCTGCTGGTGATGTATATATCATTGCCCATCCATCATCTAATGAAGCTATTTTGGCTTTTGCAGATCAGACACATAGTTATTTAAGCAATGGAGATGATGGTTATGCTCTTGTATATGGATTTGAAGGGTATTCAGTATCTGAAGGTGATGATACCGATTGTTGTATTAACCCAGATTGGGTAGATCCTATGGCGATGTGTACTTTTATTTATGACCCTGTAGTTGGTTGTGATGGAGTTACTTATAGTAATAGTTGTTTGGCTGAAGCGGCAGGTGTAACTAGTTATACAGACGCTTCTGGAAATGAAACTGTATTAGAATGGGATTGTGGTGGTACAACATCTACTCCAAATTTTGTAGTATTAGATTGGATTGGAGATTGGAATGGTGACCCAGGTTCTGGATGGGATGTAGCAGGAGTTTCAAATGGAACAAAAGACCATACGCTTGTTAGAAAATGTGGAATTAATTCTGGAAACACAGATTGGAGTGTTTCAGCTGGAACTAATGAAGACGATTCAGAATGGATTGTTTTAGAACAAGATGATTGGACGTATTTAGGCTCTCATGAAACAGAATGCCCAGCAATTGCAGGTTGTACGGATGAGTCAGCTTGTAACTATAATATAGAAGCAACAGAAGATGACGGTTCTTGTGATTATGCTGCCGAGGGTTATGATTGTGATGGAAATTGTGTAGAAACATTTACTGTTATTGTAGATTGCTTCTGTTCAGATAATGAAACTTTAGTTACTTGGACTGAGTTTGATGAAGCAACTTGTACTACATGGGAAATGTGTGCTTGTGAGTGTGCAGATGTTAATGATAATGGTGTTTGTGATGATGAAGAGCAAATATCACAATCAATTGACTTAGTTAGTGGTTGGAGTATGTGGTCAACTTACATTTCTCCTGAAAATGGAGATATGGAATCTGTATTTAGCAACATTGTTGATGATCTAACAATTGTTAAAGATGAAGGAGGAAATGTTTACTGGCCTTCTTTTGGATTAAATTCAATAGGGAGTTTAACAATTGGTGAAGGTTATCAAGTAAAAATGAGTTCAGCTAACACATTAGTTGTTCAAGGTGATGTGGTACCTTATGACACACAGTTTAATTTAGCTGGGGGTTGGAATATGATGGGTTATTTACATCAAGAAGCCTACCCTGTTGAAACAATGATGTCAACGATGACTTCTACTAATTTAACAATAATGAAAGATTCTTGGGGTAATGTATACTGGCCTCAGTTTGCGCTGAATAACATAGGTGATTTAACACCTGGCCAAGGTTATCAAATTAAATTAGCAGGTTCATGGAACTTTTCATTCCCAGCATCAGGAGGTGCTAGATATGGTGATATTTAT
>MDSW01067444.1_pt1 | contig 29491 bp, 28 predicted proteins | sample 811171 | NCBI WGS metagenome assembly MDSW01 (sample SAMN05326641, study PRJNA326480) | marine metagenome | isolation source: seawater | place: Atlantic Ocean: North West | collected 2012 | reverse complement strand
GCTGTAATGAAGACAGGAGATGAAACAGTTAACGGTGTAAAGACATTCTCGTCAAACATTGTAGGTAACATTACAGGTAATTTAACTGGTGCTGTTACTGGTGGTATAATTTCTTTAAGTGATGCACTTGTAGAAAATAATTCCATTTGGTTAGGTAACAATCCATCCGGAACAACTAATGGTGCGGAAAGCAATGTAGCCGTCGGCACAACCGCGTTAGATGCGATAACAACGGGTGGTAAAAATGTAGCGGTCGGTTACGGTGCATTAACTGCTAACACCGAGGGTCAGTATAATACGGCATCTGGTTATAATTGTTTAGAAGATAACACCACGGGTTATGAAAATACGGCAATGGGTGGTAAAGCTTTACAAAAAAACACCACGGGTAAGTGGAATGTGGCAATGGGTGTTAGTGCTTTAAAAAAAAACACCACGGGTAGGTGGAATACGGCATCGGGTTATGCATGTTTAACTAATAGCACCACGGGTAGTTATAATACGGCATGGGGAGGGGAGGCTGGAGATGTGCTTACCATCGGTAATAACAATGTAATTTTAGGTTATGGAGCTGATCCGAGTTCTAGTGACGCAGAAAATCAAATCGTTATTGGTAAAGGGGCAAGCGGTGTAGGCAACAATTCCGTCACCTTAGGTAACAATGATGTAGACGATGTTTACATGGCACAAAATGCCAGTGCTACCGTTCATTGTAGCAATGTAACTGCATCGGGTAATGTAGAAGTAGGTGGAAATTTAACCGTAACTGGTACCGTCCCTACATGGAACCAAGATACAACAGGTAATGCTGATACTTCTACTAGATTTGCTGCGACTGTCGACGATGTTACAGACCTCGTTGACGACGTTAGTACGACCAACAGTAATATCATCAACAAGATAAACGAATTACTGGGTCTTCTTAGGGGTAAAGCTATAGCTATATCATAAACAATTAATTATATAATCATTTAAAACCATAATTATTCATTATAATATTTATGGTTAAAGACAAAATCAAATCACAAGAAGAACGGCAGGCCGAGGTGCGTCCTATCATAGAAAAGTTGACCGAATTAAAAATAACAGTAGTAGAACCGGCGATCAAAGAGTTGTTTTCTAAAATGAGTTTATTTGTGAAAAATGGCGAGAAAATAGAAGTAAATATTCCTTATCCAAAAACAAATCAAATTATAGAAGGTATGTTACAACCTAAGATAGGAAAACAAACGTGGGTACGGATGGTTACCCCAAAATAAGTTATTTAACTATTTTATATTTAAAATATTTGAATAAATTGAAAAAGTATTTAATAATATAGTATATATTAAAAATGACGAATATTTATGATTTTAATGATAAGATATTCTATACATATAAAAAAGAATGGTCGACAATATTTAACGCCATAAAACAATATGCAAACCTAAAACAAAATGTGCTTTATACGGACGATTGTTATAATATATTTAAAAAGCATTCTCCGTCTCTTTGGGATAACTGTCCTGATGATATAATATATAAATTTATTATTCGTGCATCACAAATAAATTATTATGAATTAGATTATGTAGATTAAGATTCATTGCATATTATTTTACTATCAATAGTAAGTGGTAAAGTTTCAATATCTACATGAATATCTTGAATTCTAGTTTTTCTACTTTCATAATAAGCATCAACAATTTCATCTTTTTTCTTTTCAAGTACAACAGTTATATGATTAAAATGAAACATATATTTTTCAATTGCAATATGAGGAACTGGTAGTTGATATACTAATTCATCAAATTTAATAAATGTAGTATCTGTATGAAACGTATTAAATTGAATCATATGAGTATTATGAGTACCTTCAATTATACGACCTTTAAAATATTTATCGTTATTTACTTTAAAAAATCCTTCATCTGTTACAAATAAATAATCTACATTATATTTTTTACAACACTGTTTAAGTGCATCAAAATTAGTAATTACGTTTTTTGTATAAATTTTCATTAATAGAATATATTATAACCATTTAAACCCTTCTACTAATATATTTATAATGGTTAAAATTGTTATAGTAAAAAAAACAGGTGAAATACAAAATGGGATACTAAAATCATATGATTTAGTTGATTTATGTAAGAAATGTGGTTATAAGAAGCAAGATGATTTTAAAATGCATATTAATTGGGCGGTAACTATAGATAATCAGTACTATAATGTTGAATTATATGGAAAAGATGTAGGAAAGGCAAATTTTGAAAATAAATATGATTTCCCTCCTCCTGTAGATACTTTACTATTATTTGGCGATTGTTTGTTACTTAATCGTAATAAAGAAGGTGATGTTGAAAATTTAGATAAAACAAAATGGGAAAAAGTATATGAATTTTTGTTTGGAGGATTTGAAGACCTAGATGCAACTGCAGCAGAAGATGAAAATGAAGAAGATGAACTAGAACATATCCCTGATAGTATGAAAACCAAACAAGGTTATTTAAAAGACGGATTTGTTGTAGATGATCCTATTGAGGATGACGATGATGATGACGACGAAGACGACGATGAGGACGAATGTAGCGATGAAGATGATATGTCAGAATTAGAGGAAGAAGAATATGAATATAATTAAGGAAATCAATATAAATACAACCTACTATATTGAGTATAGTGATGCGTATCTCGGTCTTTTTTCTCATTCCTTCAATTGCAGTTGGATTTATTCCGACGACGAAACCCGTGGTTCGTAATTTTAATTACCAAGGTGATGTTCCTCCAGTAGGTTATTTTGATCCCGGTATTTTTTCGTCAAACGCATCTGACGACACCATCAAGTATCTTCGCGAGGCAGAATTGCAGCATGGTCGTGTAGCCATGATGTCGTTTGTAGCGTTGGCGGGACTAGATCTTTTCCGCGATGATTTGGCGATTGATGCGTTGGCAAAATTGTCGTTTGAGGAGCAAACACCTTATTGGTTGGGTGTTGCTTTGTATGAATTTGCGCGTATGGGTGCGGGTTGGCGTAACCCCTTTGTAGAGAGCAGTGCTTATTTTAAGTTGGAGGACAACTACCAACCGGGCAATGTACTAAAAATGAATGCCGCAGACATTCCAGATCGTAAGTATAATGTAGAATTGTCGAATGGTCGTTTAGCCATGTTGGCGTGTTTAGGGTATATGGCGGAGGAGTTTGTAACGCGTGTCCCAATTTTTTAATATAATAAATACATAATATGGATTCTGTATATACATCTTACGTATTTTCAATACTAGTACAAATTATATTATTGATTTTTTTAGCATATAACGTTAGGATGAAAGTCCCTGATAAATTAGGTGTATTACATGAGGCATTTCGTTATGAATATTATGTAAGTATAGTAGAATTTTTAGGATATTTATTGATAGGATATGTTTTATTTAAGAAAAAATCCATTACAGTATATCGTTATGCGGATTGGTTTATAACAACCACTATATTATTAGTATCATTATGTTATGTATTTTTGTATTATCAATATAAAGAGGACGATAAAACTGAAGAATTAACAAATGAGTATATATTATCCAAATACAAACCATCGTTACGAACAATACTACTAAGTAATTTTTTCATGTTGTTGTTTGGATTTTTAGGTGAAATGAAGAGAATACCATATTTTCTAGGATATATTTTGGGGATGATTTGTTTTATTATTAGTTTTTCAACCATTTACAATAACTTTGCGAAAGGCAATAAAACGAACGAGGATTTGTATAGTTTATTTTTAGTAGTATGGTTATTTTATGGAATTGCTTATTTGATGACTTATAAAACAAAAAACACATTGTATAATTTATTAGATTTAGTATCAAAAAATATATTTGGTTTGTATCTACTTTACCTTATTAAACAAGAAAGTAACAATAAATTGATTTAAAACTATTCATTATTATAGTATAACAATAACATGTATAAAATAGAAAATCATGAGTTATTTCGCAAAAATATTCGTAATAAATTGGTAGAGCGAATGCGAGATACAAAATTTCCAAACGCTTTGTTGAAAAATACCGCATTAAATTTAGAAAAAGGTATTTATAATTACACTATTCAAAAATCAAACGATAGAAATGTAGTAAAGAAATGGGAAAATAGTTATTTTGTAGAAATTTATTTGGATAAATTAAAAACAATTTATCTAAATGTTATGGATATTGAAGTAAGAAAAAAATTGTTTTCTAAAAATTACAAACCTCATGAAATTGTATTTATGGAACACCATGAACTATCACCAAGAAAATGGAATGAACTCCTGGAAGCCAAAAAGAAACGCGATGAGCATATATTTTGTCCTAAGATCACTGCGACCACTGACGACTTTACATGTTCTAAATGCAAATCAAAAAAATGTACTTATTATCAAATGCAGACCCGTTCAGCGGATGAACCCATGACCACCTTTGTAAGTTGTTTAGATTGTGGAAAGCGATGGCGCTGTTAATTTCCCTATGAAATTAACAAAATACCAGTTAAATATTTATTTCATTATAATAATAGTATATACTCATTATAATGGACTTTATACCAGGTATTTGTGCGGGTATATCACAGACAATAGTTGGTCATCCAATTGATACGATGAAAGTGTTAATTCAAAATAAAAAACCATGGATAGGGTTACCCATTAAAGATTATTATAGAGGATTTAAATATCCTATGATTACTGGAATGATATTTAACGGATTTATATTTCCATGCCATGTTTATTTTTATACTATTACTAATTCTAATTTTATATCCGGTGGTATAACTGGTGCATGTATTACACCTTTTATTTACACATTAGAAAATATAAAAATAAAAATTCAAACGAAACAACCACTGAATTTAAGTGTTTTAAAAAATACAAATGGATATGTTACAACTACTACTCGTGAATCATTAGCAATGTCTATTTATTTATCAAGTTATGAATATGCTCGATCATATAATATTTCTTCCTTTAATTCTGGTTGTATAAGTGGGATTTTAAATTGGGGAATTACGTATCCTATTGATGTAATAAAAACACGTCAAATAAGTCAAAACGTATCTTTTTTAAAAGCATATAAACAAGGGGGTTTATGGAAAGGATTGGGTGTTGTTTTATGTAGAGCAATGTTAGTAAATGGTAGTTTATTTTATACTCGTGATAAAATAACTGATTTAATTGAAACATTAAAATAATATAGTAGTTTAAATATCTATTGAATTTTCGCGTTTAATTCTGCGACTACTGTTTCCAATTCATCAATCCGTTTTTGCTGAATTTGAAATAAATTGTATGTTGCTTCTATAAAATCAAACATGAATTGAGATGGTGTATCGGGAGTTTTATATTTTTCTATATGAAACATTTTCATATTTTTTAAATTATTAGGTACTATCCATGAGTGGTACTTATCAGATTTTGTGCTACAATATTTATAATAATCGTCATTAATTTTTTTGCATTCTTCCTCTTCCTTGGTTGAAAACGGGTTCTGTCGTATATTTCTCCCCCGTATTCTTACAAGGTAATCATCATAATTTTTTTTGGCAACCTCAGACATCTTTTTTTGTTCTTGATTAAAATGATATATATCCAACCAATTCTCCATCACAGTCATATTAAGTTCAGCTTCAATTGTTTTTTCTTCTTGTTCTGCTTCTTGTTTTTTTTTTGGTTTCTTGAAACTCCATCATCTTTGCCTGTAGGCGCTCCATTTCCGTCAAACAAGAATTCATTTCCATTTCCACGTGGGTTGCCATTTTATATAACTTGAATAATTATAATAAATTATTCAATTTATGCATACCAAATAAAAAATAGTTAAACTGGTTATCTTTTGATTTCCTACGGAAATCAAAGTAGTATTTCCAAATCACTTATTCTCCAAAATTCACAACCACCATTACCAAGAGGACGTTTTACAACAAAAGGAAGTACTTTTTGTTTTAGTTCAAGTTCTGCTATAATAGAATTATCGATAAGTTCAGAAGGAATATCTATTAATGGTGAAGCACCATTCCCTAATTGTTTTGCACGTACTCCAATTATATTAGTAAATTCATATTTACTCATTATAGACGATGTTTTATGTAAAGGATCGTCTATTAAACCATTTGTATTTTTTTTAATTTGACATAATTTTGTCATTTCATCTGGATTAATATGAAACTCTTCTTTATGATATTCTTCGAGTATGTTATTCGTATATTTATTATCAAATTTTTGTAAATATTCATTATAATCATCACTTAACGTATCATCCTCATCCTCATCCTCATCTTCAATTTGCATAATATGTTCCGAATCCACATTTTCTTCAGGTATAATAGGTGCATTTAGTCCTTCAATATCAATTTCTTTTTCCTCTTCTTGATAATCTACATCAGACTCTACTTCGGAATTCTCATCCTCATCTAACATAATAGGTTCTGGATTTTGATCTGCTTCAACAATAGGTTCGTTACCATCAGGTATACTTTCCGCATCACTGTTATATTCTACCTCTTCATCACTTTTATCGGTATCTACAGTTGTTTCTTCCATCATATATATTTATAATAAAATTTATCTAAATGATTTCAATTTATATATGCTAAATATATAAAATGAAAAAGAAGATTAATGATTAACTTCAAAAAGATAAAAAAATTATAATATCATATAAAACAGTTATTGGATTCTTCATTGTATATGGTATTTTAATAACTATTATGAATCCAATATTATACTATAATGCACCATTTTGGTTATTTATTATATATATATAACAAACACCAATTACGTACATACAAAAAATATAGAATCACATGGTAAACGAATATTTTAATATTATTATTCAAAATTTTTCCACGTTGTATCACAAGAACTACACAGATATACATATTTTAATTGGACGTCATCATAGCGTATCATTACAATTTCTCTTTTAGAAGTATCATTATTAGATTCACATTCCAAATTAGGACATTTAATCGAATTTGTTCTAGGTAATGTAGGATCTAATTTAGTATATTCATTTACAGAATTTTGATAATTTTGTTCGGAACGTTTAAAATTTATTTTAGAAACACATAAATCAGTTGTATCATATGATTCGTTAATATTACAATTACGACAATAATACAGTAATTCATTTTCATTACTTTCATTTATTTTAGTATACAACATATTGTTACATATATTGCAAAATTTCATTTATATATATCAGAAATAAATATTTTTATTTCAATTTATATATATATAAAATGAGCAATCAAATTATAGGTTTTATATTTGTTTATAGTATTATTATATATCTTGTACCACATATATTATATAAATATGCACCATTTACACGATTTATTACTTATATTGCTAATGTTGATTTAATTGCTAACGTATTAGCAACAAATTATCCAGATTATTTTAAATTAGTTTATAATATAGATCCAAAATCAATCATAGGATATGTATCATTTAATATCATTAGTCTAATAGCACTTAGTGGTATTTTTTTATATGGACTTCAATTAAAACTTATAGGATATACAAATAACACAACATTTAGGTCTATGATAATGGTCGCTATAATCACATATACATTACCTACTATGTTAATACCATATTTAACAAAATATGTTAATAAGTTTTCAAAACATATAGCATTACATTATATAGAAGGTTCACATTTAACCAAATCAGAAAAAACTAAAGATATTGAATTGACAAAAGTCACTATTAAAAATATATCAATTATAGTTAGTAGTGTAATTGCATTAGCATTTATATTTTTAGAAGGTTATGTTATAGAAAATTTAATTCATAAACACCATTATTCTAATAAAGGTAAACGAGTATTTGGTTATCGTCATGATAATCCATTAGAAAATCTCTTTAATTAACAAAATGTTTTTACATAATGTAGGATAATCTATGATAGTAGACATTTTATATAAATTTGTTTTTAAAAGTATTTGTTTTGGATATATTTTTTCTAAGGATAAGCATTTATTATAAATATCATCAATATTTTTAGTGATATGCTCTTTAATTTCATTTTTAAATAACAAATTAAAATATTTATCTTTATATTGAGTTAATTGATAATATATACTAAAATCTATGTTTTTGTATTCAATTATTTTATGATAATTTACAAAATCTGGATGTACTTTTGTTACACCTGGTTCATTTAATAATGGTTGCTCGTTAAATAATAACAATAAATTTAATAATACACTACGTATAGATTGACATGAAGTCCATGGTTCACCATCCCATGTATTTAAAATAGATAAACATACTTTACCTTGACGATATAAATTAGGGTTAAATCGTGTAGTTCCATCATTAGTCCAATATTCAACTATTGGTGGACTAAATGGATAATCTGTAGGAAATTTAAAAGTAAAAAAATAAATACCATTTGCATATAAACCATATTCGGGTCCAATTATCATAGCATATCCTTTTAACATATTTTCAGTATCATGTTTATAGTATATACCTTCTTTATGTAATGGATTTATACTAATGTTTCTAATGTCATGTACGAGTCTTTTTGCAACTTCTTTAGTTATAGTAAAATTTAATTCAGTCATTTTATTAATATATAGTTATTTATTTAACTAATTATAATAAATTTATTTTTAAAAAGACTTATTGTAGTCTACTTTTAAAAATAAATTTTAAAAACTTATAAAAATATATTTGTAGAAATTGAAATAAAATAATATATACATATACAAGTATACATGAGTATTTTGAGTAAATATCAAACTTTTCTCAAAGCACATTTTACACAAAATAAAGATACTATTACTCATACTCGAATAGGTGATCGCGATTCTAAAATATATGGAGGGGCTTATAGTATATTAGATTCGGAATTGGATGAATTTTATTCATTATATACAAAAGCAGTCATAGATGGAAATTACAAAGAATATTTGACAGAAAAACAATTACCTGAATATGGACCAATCGTAATTGATCTAGATTTTAGATATCCAGTTGAAATTACTACAAGACAACATTCAAAAGAACATATTCAAGATTTTATATATGAATATTTCAATATTCTAAAAGAATTTGTTGATTGTACGAATGATACTATTTCTATATACATTATGGAAAAACCACAGGTAAATAGATTAGATACGGTTACAAAAGATGGTATTCATATAATAATTGATTTATATATACCAAGATCTATTCAACTATTGATACGTGAAAAAATAATTAATGATGTGTTTCCTACTGTATGGTCGGATATTCAAGATAACCTTATCAATGATTGGTCTGGTGTATTCGATGAAGGTATTGTAAAAGGAGGAACAAATTGGCAATTATTTGGTTCTAGAAAAGTAAATCATGAACGATATTGGATAACCAATTATTGTATTATAACATACAATACTAATGATAATGATTTTGATCTTGAAGAACAAAAAATAGAAACATTGCATATAAAAAAAAATGTTAAACGATTCTCTGTAAGAACCCGAACTAAAAATATATATCCTGTTAAAAACAACATGCAAAATTTAGTAAATGTAACACAACCTAAGAAAAAATTTATTAAAAAACCAGAAATAGGTACTTGGTATCAACTTAACACTAAAGAAAAATTAGAAATATATATTAATCAAATATTTGATTTTATAAAAGATGACCAAAATACCAAATGGGGAATTCAAAATTACTTCTTTATAGAAGCACATGATTATACAATGACCCTACCTGAATCATATTATGGACCCGGAAGTTATGATAAATGGATTGCCGTTGGATGGGCATTACGTAATGAAAATTATGAATTATTCCCTATATTTCTTAAATTTAGTGCTCAATCGACAGATTTTGATTGGTCTAATACAAATACTACTGCTAGTGATGGTACCATGAATCTTATTACGTTAATTGATATGTGGAAAAACTTTACACCAGCAATTGGAGGTAAAACTCTTCGTTCATTAATGTATTGGTCTAAACAAGAAAATCCTAGTGCATACAATGCTATTAAAGATACTAGTATTGGTGCTTATATAGATGAAACTCTAAAACATAATCTAGAATTTGATATTGCTAATGTAGTATATCATGTATATAAAGACCATTATATATGCAGCAGTATTAAAAATAATATATGGTATGAATATAAACATGGTAGGTGGTATGAAATAGACCAAGGTACAACTTTGCGACAAAGTTTATCAACCAAAATATATAAACTATATCGTAATAAGAGTAATGAAATTCACGATCAACTCACTACAATTGACCCTACGACTGATAGTGAACAATTTGAATTATTGAAACAAAGAAGTGGTCGTGCAGATACCTGTGCTTCAAGTTTAAAGAAAACTCAAATAAAAAATAATATTATGCGTGAAGCTCGAGATTTGTTTTATGAACGAAAATTCGAAGAACTGATGGATAGTAATAATCATATATTGTGTTTTAATAATGGTGTCATTGATTTTGAAAAAAAAGAATTTCGAGAAGGTGTTCCTGAAGATTTTAATTCAAAATCAACAAACATTGATTATCAACCACTAGACCGCAAAAAACATGCTGAAATTATTAAAGAAATAGAAGAATTTATGTATCAATTATTTCCTATTGATGACTTACGTAGATATATGTTCGACCATCTAGCATCTTGCTTAATTGGTAAAAATGAAAATCAAACATTTAACATTTATAATGGTGTAGGTAGAAATGGTAAATCAGCTTTAGTAACCCTTATGTATAAAATATTGGGTGATTATACTGGAAGTGTACCAATTACACTTATTACACAAAAACGAGGTCTAATCGGTGGCACTTCGTCTGAAGTTGTAAATCTTCGAGGATGTCGTTACGCAGTTATGCAAGAATCCTCTAAGGGAGACCAAATTAATGAAGGTATTATGAAAGAATTGACAGGCGGTGATAAAATTACTGCAAGAGGTCTATATAAAGATGCTGTTACCTTTGTACCTCAATTTAAACTTGTTATGATGACAAATAATCTATTTGATATTAAAAGTAATGATGATGGTACTTGGAGACGTATTCGTATTTGTGAATTCTTGTCTCTATTTACTGAAAATCCAGAAGAAGGAGATAAAGAAAAACCTTATCAATTTAAAGTAGATAAAAAAATAGATAAGAAATTTGATATATGGGCACCTGTATTTATGGGTATGCTTGTAGAAAGAGCATTTGTAACCCAAGGTATTGTAGAAGATTGTGATATGGTACTTGCATCTTCGGCACAATATCGCGCAGACCAAGATTATTTGGCGGAATATGTAAAAGATCAAATTGTAGAAAATCCAATGAAGAGTATATTGGTTAGTGATTTGAAAAAGCAGTTTAAAACATGGTATGAAAATCATCATGATAAAAAGACCATGCCAAAATTAAAAGAAATAGAGAATTATATATCAAAACGGTTTGGTAAACCTAAAGGTTCGCCAAAAGAATGGGAAGGAATAGGATATAATATATGTGACTTTGAATCTATACCAGAATAAATATTTATATATGCATATACATATCTTTTGGCATTTGATTAAATAAATATTTTATAGTATCATATGCAGACTTAGATATTGGATATATTATCATTGGATATAACAATATACATACTACTATTATTATATTAACTGGATTCATTATTTTTGGTGTTTGTAAAGCAGGATCTTTTGTTATACATAAATATATAATAATTCCTATAAATATGGATGCATATACTATATGTAAACCAATTTCCCAACCTTCTTCCATATTTACTTCTTGTTGCTCATAAAAAGATTTTCTTTGATTTAAATGAATTTTATCTTTATAAGCATTTATTTGTTTATTAACTATACCAATATCTTTTTTTACTTTTTGTATATGATCTTTTAATGTATACGCATATAAATTTTGCGTCTGCATTGTATCCATTTCTTGGTCTATATCTTTAAATATACCATCTAATTCTGAATTATAAACATTTGCTTCAGTATTTGCATTATTATTTGCAAATCGAAATCCTGCTGCAATAGATTCTTGAATACATTTATCTTTGTTTTGTCTCGCTATATTTAATTCTTCTTTTAATATTGCTATTTCATCTTCATTATTTTTTATAGTATTTGTATCATCTGTTATAATATTTTTATCTTTTCTTATTTGTTCTTCTAAATCCGCTATTTGTTTTTCATAATTTTTTTTTTGTAATTTTAATTCAGATAAATATCGTTTTTGTTGTTCGGATAATTCTATTTTACATGATTTTTCTTCATTTGATAAATCTATCTTATATTGCGCTAATTCACCAGATAAATTTGAAACTTGACTATTTAACCCTGATATTGTAGACGAATATGTTGCTAATTGACTATTATATATATCATTATTCGCATCTAACGTAGGAGGATCACAACTTACAGGTGCTGGTGCAGCAGCAGTTGTAGTACTATCGGTAGAAGTTTTCTTTTTTCTATGTTTTTTTTTATCAATACCAAGAATACCTTCTCTAATTGGAGAACTTCGTAATCCTAATATCTGTAATAAAGTATTCATTTAATATCTATATTATGAATAGATATTAATTAAAATTTAGATTTACCTAACACTGATTTATTTCTATTATTATATGGTTTTATATTTGAATATCCATCGGTTGAATGATTTACTATATCATCATTAGATTTACAATTTGAATCATTATCTGATTCGTCATCGGAATCATCCGTATCATCATCGGAATCATTAGAAGCGGTATGTTTTGGTTTTTTAAAATTATATTCATCATAATTAATTGAACTTCTATTATACATATCTCTTAATTGTTTAAAAATATGAAATATCATAATTAATGTAGTAATAACACAAATGATTTTAGTAATATTTGTAATTGGAGGAACATATTTCCCTAAAATCCCAAAAAATAAAATTAATACTAAATAAAATGATATCATTTTAAATAATTGCATTTGAGCCTCATATTCTTTACTTTCATTTATATTTATATCCGCCATTCTAGCTTTGTTAATATCATCTTGATTTAGTACACCTATATTATAATGAATATTTTGCAATTGTTTATCCAAAACACCTAAAGTACCTAACTGTTGACCTAAATTAGTTCTTGCTTGCTCTTCATTTTTTACAGCAACATCATAAACCGCTATTTGGGTTTTTTGTAATGTATTTATATTATTGGCCAAAGTATTCATTTGTGTTCGTAATGCATTTCTTCTTTCAGTATTTGATGTATCAGTTTGATTATATGCATTTTTTAATACTTCATATTCGTTTTTATAAACATCTAATTGATTAGATGAATCATTTTGAAATTGATTCATAGTTGCAACACTATTCATTTTATATTATAGTAACATATATTTTTAATGATAATATAAATATTTATTTATATAAGGACTTAATAGATTTATATCTACTCTTGAAAATACCATTATAAATGTTAATATACCTACTACTAATGTTAATATAGATAAAACTTTTACATTATTTAACATAGGAAGTAAATTAAAAGATATTGCTACAATAAATAATAATATAATCATTACTAATATTACCCATGCACCATATCCATAACCATACTTCATAACTAACGCAGTACTATCATCATTCATTAATCCAAATCGTTGTACGCTAGTAACATCGCCTATTTTAACAAATTTATCGACTATAGATGACATTTGTTGATTTAGTCCTTGAGGATTTTCTGCTATTTTATTTATAGTTGATATTACATCATTGGTTTTTACAGGATTACTTGAATATTCTACTGGACCATGCTTATTTAAAGTATTAGAAGATTCACTTTCATTTACAGTTACACTTTCATTTACAGTTTCACTTTCATTTACAGTTCCACTTCCACTTTCATTTACAGTTCCACTTTCATCAGTTGTAGTATTAGTATTATTTTGGGTTGCTTGCTTCATTAAAGCACCCTGTTTAGTTTGAGTTGAATTTGTAAATAATACATTCATTTGTGTTGTAGCATCTGCACTTGTAATTAGTCCTTGAGATAACTGTGCTTTTATGGTACCATAAGTATTTAATTGAGGTTTATTACGTATAACATATGTATTGCCATTAAAATTAACTGTTTTTGGTACACTTTCTTTTAAAGTATTTACTATTTCATCACCATATTCTTGTTCCATGGTAGTTAATCCTTCTATTTGAAAATCATTATAATTACTTGACGTTTCTGGACCTTTTTGAGTTGATGCATTATGTATAGATTTTGTAAGTTTTGATATATCCGTAATAGCAGGTAACAAGGTTTGTTTTATATAGTTATTTACTGATGGTAAAGTATTTTGTATATAATCATTATATTTTGAAATAGTATCTGTCTCTAATTTACGACATATAAATCCTTGCGTAGATTCTTCTATATAACCATTATTACGATATCCATACCATAATTGTCCGTATAGTCCGGATTTTATATTTACCGGACATCCACCTGTAATATTTTTAACATCTGATGTATACTCATTTACATTTGAATAAAAATATTTACGGGATTCATCTGATGTTCCTCGATTGATTAAACCGTGTGTACTATTATTAATATTATCATTATTTAAAAATTTATTATTATGATTTACTATTTTTAATTTTAATGGTTTCCATACTGTCGTACAAGTACTGTAATGGTCTTCTGTTAATGGAAGCATGGAATTTAAGGTTGCCAATGATTCTCCACAACGTACAGAAGTAACCTTAAAAAAAGTGACATTTCTATTGTCTATTATTTCAAAACCAGCACAATTAGTATTATTAGCACACCATTTTTTTGCATTTTCAATATTCATAGTAACACTTTTTAGTATTTGATTAGTATTACTAGTATATTGCTTACTATACCTACATACACGATTATGGGGATACGTTAATAAATTATTATAAGTATTATCATATTGTAGCATATTTAGTCCTATATGTTGTACTTTAGAATCGGGTGTAATATAACCTACATTTCCAACATAAATATTACTATTTGTTATACCTGGATACCATACAGTATATATTGCATTACATCGTTGAAGGCCTGATGGAACTTGTTCAGGATAAAATGACATTTCATTGCATATAATATTATAAGGTTGAGTGAAATCTACAAAATGAGTACATTTTACTGGTTTTGTTACAGGATGTTTTCCCTTTGTTCTTTTGTATTTTTGTGGTGAATTTGAACGAAAATTTAATAAGGGTAATCCATTAACTACTTCTGAATTGGTTCTGTTTATTGTTCTTTTAGGCCATTTTAAATTGTTATTATTACAATTACCAGAAACTGTACTTTTATTACCTCCTCTACTAGTAGAATAATTTGTTGTTAACCCTGCCGGTGCATCAACATCACTGGCATAACAAATTACAACTGTTTTACCAATGTTATTTCCTATCATAAGTTTAATAGTTTTATAACCACTATCACATGCTAATTTTGCTGCTAATGGTGCAACACCTTTCCAATCACCAGTATTCCATATATCTAAAAATGTAAAACCTTCTCCTGTTCCTACATGCCAACGCGTATTTCCTCCTATCTTATAAAAACCAAATGTCATAAATTTATTAATATATACTATATCACCTTCCGAACCACATGCGGTTAATTCATAATTATTAATACTATCACCTGTATATATATTAGCATATTTGCTATCTACATTTATATCACTTAAACCATCATATTCATTAAGATTGGTTATACTAGAAGGACAATTACTATAAGGAACTTTATTAAATTTTGTATATTCATTATCTACATCAGACGGAGTAGACCAATTACCTTCTATACCACCTGATATAGGTCTAGCAACACCAGCATTTGTTACATACGCATATTCACCACCGGCATTAATTATCTTATTATTTAAATGTGATTGTCTGCCATCATATTTGTTACGACGTGCTTTATCATCTCTCATTGAATAACTATATGCATCATCAGCATCATTAACTGCATCATTTCTAAGAGAATTAGTATTATCTATTATAGTATTTGCATATTTTTCTGTAGCATAATTTCTAGCAACTACTGCATTTTGTTTATTCATTTTATATGTTATTATAATAACAGATAAAAATTTACATAATAGTGGTTATACATGCAACCATTAAACCTATTGTTATTATACCCCAAATTACATTATCATATTTATATTCATTATAATTTGTTTGAGAATCTTTTACTTTTTCTAAAGAAGTATCTATATTTTTAATAAATGTATTTGTAATATATTGTTTATTTGCTAAAGTTTTATTTTTATTTGTTATTTCAATAATATTAGAATTATTGGTCTCAACTATATCATTATTTATGTTATCTAATTTATTATATTGTGGTTTTAATTTACCTATTTTATTATTCACTGATTGCATATTAGTGACTATAGTATCATCTGTATGAACTCCTGAATTATTATCTAATTCTGTCTTATTGTTATTTAATTGCTTATTTATTGTAGTAATTTCTCCTGACATTTTATCTGCTACATTTTTTGTAAATCCTTCTAAATAATTGTTATTTTTTGTTAATAAAATTACGAAAATTAAACCTATCAATAATATACAGCATGTTTTTTTATCCATATATATATTATAACTTTTTTTTACTAAAATGCCCTATTAAACCAATTCCTAATATAGTAACTAACGTCCATGCAATATATTGATATTCATACATATCTTTTTTTACAACAGAATCTTTTAACATAGAATCTATACTTTGATCTTTATTCATTATATGAACTATAGATAGATTTTGTTTTTCTATTAACTTTATCATATGAGATAATTTATTATTTGTTTCATAATCTCCTTTTATTCTTTTTAAAAAATCTATAAATTCTTTATTTAAACTTTGTAATTCATATATTAAGGCAGGATTTACTGTCGTTTTCATACATTGACGCTCTTTTGTCATTGAATATTGAGATTTTGGAATATTTGAATATTGTTTATGAGTTATAGTAACTACAGGTTCTTTACAGGACATGTCTCGATTATTCCACGAATTATGAGTATATTCATGTTTGTAACCTTCTATATCTACCCATGCTATATCATTTGTTTTTGAATCTTTTATATTCTTACCATATATATTACATAATGGTTTTTCATCTATAGTACTACCTTCATGAGAATATGCATATAATTCATATCCTTGGCGAAGTTTTTCATCAGGACAAGATTTATCTGTGATAGTATTATTTTCATTTGTAAAACTAATTAAATAACCATATTCGTTAATAAAAGTAGTATAATTCGTTATTTCATTTAAAAATAATTTATTTAAATATGGTTTATTATCATTTAAAAATTTATTATTATCTAATAATTCTATTTGTATTTTTTCTAATATAGTATATTGTTTCAATTGATATTCTTTAATCTTATTATTTATATCATTAGAACTTTCTATTTTCATATGCTATATAAAGATAGAAAAAAATATTAGTTACTCACTTTATATACTACACCACCTACTATAATTACACCTAATATTTGTAATAATAATCTTACTGTAGTTTCAGTATATAAATTTTCCTTATCTGTTTTTAATTGTTCTGATGCATTTGAGGAATGTAATAATTTATTATATTTAATTTTTTTGTTAGTTAACTCTTTTTTTAACTGTTCTAAAGTCTTTATTTGTTTATATAATACATTGTCGTTAGTTTGTACGTCATTATTTATTTTATTTCTTAATTTATTTACAGATTGTCTATTACTATTTATTTGATTTTTTAATATTGCATTTTTTCTCTTTTTTGAATCATCTATTACATAGGTATTATATTGTATATAATTTGCTTTCCATTCATCTAAATCCAAATTTTTATCATTCTTTAAATTTTTTATATTAGTTTTATATTGATTTGGACCATTTGGAAGTAAAAGTGGTAAATTCTTATTAGGTTTATTCCCATTCATCATTTTCATATTAAATGGATTAATTTTATAATCATTATCTCTTAATCTTTTATAATAATCTTCTAACTCTTGTGTCATATATAATATATATATAGATAGTTTTTACTACTTACATATTCTATAATATTCGGATTCTATTGCGGTAGTACTAGGACGAGTGATTTTACATAATTGTCCTGGTCTAATACCTAATACTCTTGCTACAGGATCAAATCTACTTATTTCTGGATATTGCTTATCATTTTGAATATTATATTTTTCACTTATACTATCTTTATCAACTATTTCATGGTGTGGTACATAACTATGCTTTAATATATTAAAGGAAAGATTCTGTATGGAAATTATATTAACATATATTTTTTTTACTAACCAAATCTTTTCTAAATATTTCTCCAATGTATCATTAGGCAAAGTCTTTGTAATAATCAATAATTCATCTTGCTTATTCAATATTTGTTCTAATTCAAATAGTTCTTCTATCATGTCATCTATATTTATTGGTCTTATTCCTTTCGCAAGATTATATTTAATATATATTTTACCTTTTCTTTCATCTGTATTTATTAATAAAAGATCTAGTTGCTCATTTTTATTCATTGCATTAACTTCTGTTACACTAAAATGATTATAATCATCTACATTAAACCCTCTATCTTCCATAATATCCAATAAATTATTTCGTGAATTATATATTGTAGATACAATACTTGAATTTTCATTCGACATTATTATGTATTATATATTATTATTTAATTTATTTTCAATTTATATTGATATCTCTATTTTATTTGATTCTTATTCTTCAATAGGTTTTTGAATGAAATCATTAATTTATATTGTTATCATTGTTATCTCTTTTTTTTCAACACCAACATCCGTTTCTTCTTCTTCTTCTTCTTCTTCTTCTTCTTTATCACCACTCGATACTGATTGTTGATATAATGTAGGTGTTGATGCTTCTTGACTTTTCTTATCTTCTTCTTTTTGTTTTTCCTGTAAAGTAGCTAAAGGAACTTGCTCTACTATAGTTGAAGGCAATGGATCTGTCTTTAATGTTACTTCTTCGCCTATTTTTAAACCACTACTCTCTCGCACTATTTCATCTTTAGTTACTAGAATCCATCCTTCTTCACCTTCTACAAAATCATCGGTTGATATAATAATATCCTCATCATCTATACCATCTATTACCCACAAACGGTCTTGTCTTGTATCTTTCAAATACTTTACTGTATCTCCTTCTTTAAAATCACCGGCAGCAGCACCGGCACTTACAGGTTGTTGTACCGTAGCAGCAGCACCGGCACTTACAGGTTGTTGTACCGTAGCATAAGCACCGGCACTTACAGGTTGTTGTACCGTAGCAGCAGCACCGGCACTTACAGGTTGTTGTACCGTAGAAGCAGCACCGGCACTTACAGGTTGTTGTACCGTAGCAGCAGCAAGTTGGATAGGAACATTTTCTTTTATGGGGTTTGTTTTGGATATATGTCCGACAAGCATATTAAGCATAATACCATTACCAAAGTCAACATTTACTCTCAAATGTGCGTCTTCAAGTGTTAAGTCCGTGCATGTACCTTTAATAATTCCCTTTTTACCTGGATTAATATTCACTCTGTAATCTTTATAATTAACTAATGAATATACAATATCATCAATCTTGTATCCGTTTGGAATATCAGAAATATTTTTATTGTCCGTTTTCTGACGTACAATTTTATCAGGTAAAGGTGTTCCATTCATTACATGATCTATAATATTAGGTATTTTTGAATTTGTGTGTAAAAGAGATTGAATATTATTAGAATATGATAAAGAAGTTAAATGAGAAATAGTATCACTGGTAATCAATCGCAATTGAATATTCATTGTACCTAATTCTTGAAGTAATAATTTAAATGCGTACGGAACTCTAACAATACTAAAATTTTTACCATGATGTGTAATTGCATTAACACGCATGTTATCTGTAACCGTTTCTGTAAATTGGATAGGTCCATCTATGAGTGGCGAGAAAAATAGATTTCTTTTCTCATTATAAAATGCTAACATTCCACTTTGATTACAAACTGCTATATAATATTCATCTGCACGATTCATCAAGGAATCGTTTAAGAAAGAAGACATACCATTTGCTATAATACCATCCCGTTCCATTTCTCCTATACGCAAACCACCATCATTTGCTCTACCTTGCACGGTTTGACGGGTTAAATTAGAAACAGGACCTCGAGCACGATAATTAATTTTATCTTTTACCATTTGTTTAAGTCTCATATAAAAAGTAGGTCCTATAAATATATTTGATTGTAACATATCGCCACTATTACCATCATATAATATTTCAGTACCACTTGAATGATAACCTAATTGTTCTAATATACTTCCAAAGGTATGTGCCATATCACCATCATGATTGTATGCAGTACAATCTCCATGAAAACCAAATCCAGTGCATGCTTTACCATAAAGGGTTTCAATTAACTGACCGATTGTTTGACGAGAAGGAAATGCATGAGGATTAATAATAATATCTGGTCGTATTCCTTCTTCCGTAAAAGGCATATCTTTTTCATGTAAAATAGTTCCGACCGTTCCTTTTTGTCCGCATCTACTACAAAATTTATCACCAATATTTGGTTTTCTTTCTTCTCTTATGCGAATTTTAGCTAATCGATGCCCTTCTTTATTTTCAGTCATAAATGTTTTATCAACAAATCCTTTTTGACCTTTTTTAGTAGCAATAGATTCATCTAATGCTTCCCCTGGTTGATTCATATCAAAAGCAACTTTTCCAATAACAACCATTTTCTCTGTTAATTCTACATTTTCTTGGATAATTCCATGCTCGTCTAAAGAACCATAATCATATCCACTTTTTATATTTTTAATTTCTACATTCATATCATTAACATTTGCAAATTGATGTGACATTGTTTCTGTTTCTTTTTCATCATTGTTACCTTCATACGCTTCATAAGAACTATAATAAGTCATATTAAATAACCCTCTATCTACAGCACTTTGATTAAATATAATGGCATCTTCTACATTATAACCTGTATATGTCATAATAGCAACTATAACATTTATACCATATGGATGTTCGTTATGATTAATATAATTCGTATATTTACTTCGAATAATAGGATTTTGTCCGTATTCTAAAACAACACCCATTTTATCAATACGAGAATCAAAATTAGAGTGATATAATGATATTGCTTGTCGTGCTTGTCCTGTAAAATATGCATTTCTAACCGCTGGATTATGTTCTGGAAATACTGATTGATTTCCCATAATTCCAAATATAAAAGAAGGATGTATTTCCAAATGAGTATACTTAGATTCTGGAACAATTTGTTCTTTCTTTTGTGCTATATAAGAATTCTCAGCCTCCATAGAATCCATGTATTCTATAATACCAATTGAATTTTCAGAGACATTTCCCATTAAACATTCTTTCCACGTTGCATTGTTATTTAATAACTTTTCATATATAGGTGAATCTTGATATGATATTATATGTTTATCATTAATATAAAAAATAGGTCTACACGGTCTTCCTTCATCTGTAAATATATATATAATATTCTCACTAATATTCCATGAAATACTATTGTATGGATTAATCAATCCTTTTCTTCTTTGCATCAATAAATCAACCATAATTTCTTTTGGATTATTTGCTACTCCTATCCAATTACCATTAATAAATATTTTTGTAGAATTACTCAAATATATTTTATTACATTCCTCTAAAAATTTTATACCCAATTTACGTAATATACTTATCATTATATGACTCTTCTCACCACTTGTTACTTGCGTAACTATTGCCAAATGCTTATGTAACCCAATATTTCCACCATCTGGACTATCTACAGGGTCAATAATACCCCATTGCGATGCATGTAATAATCGAGGACCTACTACTTTTGCACTAGAGTCTAATGGTAAATTTAATTTACGTAAATGAGAAATAGCAGAATTAAATGACAATCTATTTAATGGTTGTACGATACCTATTTTTTTACTTTGTGCTGTAGCACCCCAATTACCTTTAAAGGCTTTTTTAAAACCTTCTTCTACAATTCGATTTTTAAAATATTCTTGATAATTATTATTTATAAGATTTGTAAAATTTTCTTGATATTCTCCTGTATGAAACAAATATGTTTCATCTATTTTTGTATATATATGTTTTTGCTGCAATATATAATATTCATTAAATAATTCTCCTATACTATGACCTGATGTTTCTATACGTTTATATTTGAAATGATCTCTATCTGTACTTGGTTCTTTATTTGTATATACTCGAAGTAATTTATATACCATATATCCTAAATAACATCCTTTTTGATAATAATTTGTCTCGCCAATATGCGCTAAAAAAAAATCTGATAATAAATACAATACCTGCTGTACTGATTTTTGTTTTGTAAATCCTGCCATATAATTAAGCGCTGTCTCTTTTGTAAATATCATACCTGCATCATGCACCGAAGGTATTAATAATTCTCTTATATCTTCATTACTATTTAAAATACAACTAGACATAATATCTTTATCACTTATTATACCTAATGCACGCATAACTATAAATAATGGCATTGGTTTACGAATATTTGCTATTTGTACTACAATATTATTATTAGAAGAATTAGAAGTAGGGGTTACTAATCGAACAGCAGTAGTTCTAATAGGTTTACTTGATTTTTCAGATACAGAACGTATTTCAGCACTATGACTATATTTTTCATTAAAATTATCTTTTACATAAAGCATATTATCTCCGAATTTTTCTTGAGGTACTATTACCTTTTCTTTACCTCCTATAATGAAATAACCACCTGGATCATTTTTACATTCACCCATTTGTTCTCGCAAATGTCGATCTAAACCATACAATAAACACATTTTTGATTGTAACATAATTGGAAATCTTCCTAATAATATTTTATTTAACATTGTTGTAGTATTTACTGGTGTTCCTTCTTGATCTATACTATATTCTACTAACACATCCACATGAATACTAAATCCATATGTCATATTTCGTAATCTTGCTTCATTTGGATACATATAATGAACATTCTCGTCATCATATAACATAGGTTTTCCATAATACACTTTATCTCCTTCTTTCCCGCCTATATATAATTTCGCTTTCAATAAGTAATCAGTATTTGTATCATTAGGTTCTTTTAATATTTGAATTGGATTTTTTTCGCGTAAATATTCTGTCAATTGTTCTAACCAAAAAGAATCATAGGAATCTATATGATGTTTTACTAAATAATTAGGGGTATTATCTATATATGTATCTAATAATTTCCATGGTAATTCATCCATTGATATATATTTGGTATATTTATTTAATTACTTATAATGTTGATAGTAATTAAATAAATTAATGACGTTTATGTCTGCGGTGCGTTTTGTTCTTATGATGTGATTTATGTCTGCGGAGTGATTTATGTCTGCGATGTGATTTATGTCTGCGGTGTGATTTATGTCTGCGGAGTGATTTATGTCTGCGGTGTGATTTTTTACCACCTGTCATTTTGTTATATTGATTAAATAAATTTTGTAGACCTTGCACTTCATTAGATAGAGTATTTGTTTTATTATTTAAATTTTTTTGTAAACTATCTAATTCACGCATATTTTCATTTAATTTATTACTACGATGTTTTAATGAAGTAAATAATTGTGATTGTATAGGACTTGAACCCCCGACTTTATTTTTAGTACCACCAGTAAATCCTTTAACCGCATTATGCATTATATTACCTACACTTGTAAGAATATTACTAGCATTATTAACATTATCATTTACATGCATTTGAATGTTTTCGCTATTATTGAATTCATTAGATAATTCATTATCTAAACCACCAAATTGATTTTTTGATTCTGCATTTTCATTTTCATTTTCATTTTCATTTTCATTTTCATTTTCAAGATTTTTAGTTTCTTGTTCGGTTAAATCTAAAACTTTTCCTCCTTTTTTATTTCGAGATTTTCTAGGCATTTATATTATACTGATATTATTTATAATTTGACATGCTTATATATCGCAAGTGCAGTCATTCCTCCTAGTACTTGTGCTAATACATATATCATTCCGTCTTTAGTATTAAGTTTTCCTTTTGCTAACATCATTAATGATACAGCAGGGTTAAAATGACCGCCCGAAATTTTACCGCCTACAAATATAGCAAGTGCTAGAGCAGCACCAATTGCTAAAGCATTTCCTGTAGCAAGAATAACATATAAGAAAAATACAGTTCCTAAAAATTCTACTAAATATTTATTTATTACCATTTATATTATATTCTAATATTATTTAATGGAACAAATGCTCCGTTATTAGAACCTCCAAAACTATAATCATTATAATTATAATTTTTGTTTGCTAAACGTTTATATTTCGTATATATCGATGAATCATATACATAATGTTGATTTCCTGATGCACCATTTCCATTACGAACACCTCCTCCATTTGTATACCATAATTGTGTACCTATACGCCCTTGCACTTGATTTACGCCACCTCCTTCATATTGGCGAGACATAGGATCACCGGCATTTAATGCTAAACGAAATGGTGTTTGTGCGAATCGATTTGTTAATACATATCTATTGTTAAATTTGTAAGTGGTTGCAAATCCACGTCTTAATAAAAAACGGTCTAATGGTACACTATTTTTATCACTGGTAACACCAGTGACAGGTGGTGATATACCATGAAATCCTTGTCCTGTTTGTAGTTTTACCATTGTATATATATGTATAATATTTTTTAAAATGTAATTAAAGCATTTAATTTGTAATCATACGGGGAAACACATTCATCGTAATAAGTTCCTGCCATAACAATTTACAGGAATAAGGTATAAGAATTTTTGCAAAATCCGTACGATTATCACATAATCTACAGTGATGGATATGGGTTTTATCGTTGTATGATGCTATATTACCACACTTTTTACAGGAATATACAACATATTTATCTGATACATCATATATACGATCTTTAGTAAATCTAGATGCACCATGCGCTATCATACAATCTCGTTCCATCTCTCCAAAACGCAATCCACCATCCTTTGAACGCCCTTCTGCTGGTTGACGCGTCAAATTAACCATAGGTCCATGCGACCTACTATGTAGTTTATCATCAACCATATGTTTAAGACGCTGATAAAACACTGGACCCATAAAGATATTAGATGTATGTTGTGCTCCTGTAACACCATCATACAATAATTCATTTCCATATTGTTCATATCCTAGTTTCAATAATTCATTAGTGAGAAATTCTACTGTCATATCACTAAAACTAGTACCATCCCCAAACATACCTAACTCTAACAACACCTTTCCTAGTAAAGTTTCTTTTAATTGTGCTATTGTCATCCGGGATGGAATTGCATGAGGATTAATGATAATATCAGGTCTAATACCACTATCAGTAAACGGCATATCCGTTTCAGGAATAATATTACCTATTGTACCTTTTTGTCCATGTCTTGAACTAAATTTATCACCAATTACGGGTTGACGAAATACACGTGTTCGTACTTTACATACTGTATATCCATCACCGTTTCGACTAATGAAATTCTTATCAATATAAGTTTCTTCAGTAGTTCTAAATGTACGACTTTGGTCTTTAAATTTAATAAGTTTAGTATGATCGTTCTTATTTTCTTTAATTGGTGTATATTTTGCCATAATAATATCTCGGTTTTCTACTAATTTATTTTCAGGAATCAATCCTTGATCGTTTACTTTATCATAATTTGCAAATTTTATACCTTTTGTTCTGTTTGGATCCGGTTTACTACGTATTTCATCATCACCTTGTACGTTCTTATCTTCATCTTTCTCTGTATTATAAATAACTGCTTGAAATAATCCTCGTTTAATAGAACCTTCATTGAATTGAATACTATCCTCTTGATTATATCCTGTATCTGATTTAATAGCAACAATTACTGGAAATCCAGATGGAATTTTATTTAAATTTAACATATTCATAATACGCGTATCCACCAAAGGACGATGTGGATAGGTTAATACATAGGCCGTTTTATCCAATCTATTATCAAAATTAGATACATACATACCCATTGCTTGTTTACCCATCGCACATTGATAAGTATTTCTAGGTGATTGATTTTTTTCTGGAAAAGGAATACAAGATGCCAATATACCAAATATAGTACTTGGTTCTAATTCACAATGCGTATAATGATATATATTGTTAGATTCATTACTAGACGCCAATTGTTTTGGGGTTATACTAATTAATATTGTATTTTGTTCATCAGGGTCAATATATTCTAGAATTGATTCTTGAGTTGATGTTTTTAACAACAAATCATCCCATATTAATGTCTTATCACGCAATTTTTTAATTATATTATCGGTTAGTATCAATCTATTATTCTTTATACGAAGCAAAGGTCTAACAACACGACCAGCATCATTACATACATAAATTTCTTTACTATTATAATTAAAGTATATTGAAGTATAAATATTGATTATTCCTTTATATTTTAAATCCTTCAAATAATTATATAAATGAACTGCATCTACAATTACACCTAACCATGTACCATTTATAAATAATTTTACATATTTACTAATATCATTCAACGTTGCTGTCTCAATTGGAATAATATATGGTTTTACATATTCATATAATCCACTTGATTCACTAGCAATTGTTATATGTGTCATATAACTAATATTTTTTACAACACCTACCGATTGACCTTCTGGAGTTTCGGCAGGACACAAAAATCCCCACGATGAACTATTCAATTGACGCGGTGGTGTTAATTTACCATTTTTATCTATTGGTGTTGCAACACGCCGAGAATGACTTAATGATGATATATAAGTTAGTCGATTAAGCACTTGGGCGACTCCTACTTTATTACTATTTGGAACTTGCTTTATACCAAAATCACCAGTGGCTAGTGAACGTTTAATTCCATTTTCTATTGTACTTGCTTTAATAATTTTATAGATATTAGTTAAATTTATAATATTCAAATAATCCTCTGTAGAACGCCATGAACCATTATTCATCTCACGCACAACCTGCTTTTGTAAATCCTTTACTACCTTATTAAAGTAATTTCTATACAAATTATTTAATAATACACCAGATAAATCTATACGTTTGTTTTGATAACTATCACGATCGTCTACAGCACGCCATCCTAATGATGTTCTTAACAAACTATTTGTCATATATCCTAACAAATATATCTTTTGCTGCTCGGATTTACAATGAGGAAATATGTCTTTAGCAATAATATCCAATGCAAATTCATATTTCTTTTTATTACCTAACTCTTTATCCATATTAAATGGAGTATAACTTACATTTTCTACTATATAATCTATCGCATCATCATAACTAACCCAAGTATTAGATTCTAATATGGAACCTAACAATTTATTTAACATTTTATTATATTTTAATGTATCTGTATGAAGAATTATTTTATCACAAATATCTTTATCTGATATTACTTTAAACGCACGAAATAATATAAACAATGGTATTGGTTTTTTTACTCTTGGAATTTGTATAGATATTGCATAATTTGACTCGGCATTACCTATTGTCATTACTATTTGTTTAGGAGATATACATTTATCATCTGGTACTGATTTATATTCTGCATAATACGTGAATTTATTAGTATTTTTATTTGATTTAAAACAATACACGCGATTTTCAGCAGCTCTCTCTTGACCTAATACAGTTTTTTCTGAACCATTTATAATAAAATATCCACCTGGATCATATTTACATTCACCTGATACACCCTCATCTAAATGAGAATATTGATTTAATACACAAATAGAAGACTTTAACATAATTGGAATCTTACCTATATGGATTTTCTTTAATACATTGTGTAATGTATGTACGTTTGAACCATTTCGAATTATATATTTAATACTAATATCTATTGTAGTTGCGGACGCATATGTGAAATTACGCAATCGCGCTTCATGAGGAAACATTACTTTAGTTGCTCCGTTATTTTCATGTATTTGTGGTCTATATAAATGAAAATTTATAAAGTTTAATTCTACTTCTAATGTATATTGATTATTTACTTTAAATTGTTCGGAGTGAATATGCACTGGATTAAACATATTTATAGTTTTATGCAATTGAACTCCTATCCAATGATTATATGATTCCAATTGATGACGAACTAGACGATTCAAATATTTATTTGCAAAATATGATTCAATTATAGTCCATGCATATTCTTTACTTGAAATATCTAATGAATGTTCTTTTAAATCAGCATCAGTCATTTTTATGTATTCATAGTAAAACTATTCTTTTTATTTCAATTTATATGTTTATATTGTTAAAATTATTTATTTATACATAATAATGTCATCTTCTAAAAAAGCCATACAAATTAATCCAGAATATTTTAATCTTAAAAAAAATAAATCTATAAAAAAAGAAACACGGGAAAAAAAAACAAGAAATAAAACTGGTAAACAACAAAAAAAAGAATTATTAAAACGACTCAAAGATTTACAAGATAAAAAAAAATATAACACAGAAAATAATAACAATGATGATAATGAAACTGATGATAATAACATTGTAAATAATTCTATCAACTTTTTAAACACTCTAGCAAACGAACAACAAACGACAAACAATAAAACTCCTGAAAATATTACACATACAGAGGTAACTACTACCGATTTTGTTAGACCACTTATACATTTAAATAAACCTAATAGTACTGAATTACCTATACCTTTAAATGATAATGTAAAAGAAGATATACTTATAACTGAACCTCCGTATAGTAATCTAAAAGGTTCAAATAAACCAAGTTACAGAGAATGGTTAAGACAAAAAACCGCAAAAATACCAATAACCGTTAAAAACGAAAATGATAATGATAACCTAAGTTTGCGAGAAGATAAACTTAAAAAAATACAAAAAAAATACAATAGTCAGAAAAAACATCGCAAAACGATAAAAATTACCGAAACATTTGGTAAACGCAATGGTAAAATATCCATACACATTAAAAATAAACATGAGAAAAATAAAATAGAACAAGAAATTAAAACATTGAAAAAACATACTATACCCAAAATAAAATCATATCTTAAAGAACATAACTTATTAAAAATAGGAAGTTGTGCACCAAATGATATTATTAGAGAATTATATGAAAAATCAATTCTTTGCGGAAATGTAACTAACAATAATAATGATATTTTAGTTCATAATTTTTTAGAAAATTAATTTTTTCTTTTCTTTCTCTTTTTTTTTGTTAATGATTCTTGCATAAGTTCTGGATTTACTTCTTCATTTTCTACTGTTTCTACTTCTGCTTCCGTTTCTACTACCGTTTCTACTGCTGCTACTGGTGCTGCTGCTACTGGTGCTGCTGCTACTGGTGCTGCTGCTACTGGTGCTGCTGCTACTGGTGCTGTTGCTACTGGTG
>MDSW01043996.1_pt1 | contig 29504 bp, 26 predicted proteins | sample 811171 | NCBI WGS metagenome assembly MDSW01 (sample SAMN05326641, study PRJNA326480) | marine metagenome | isolation source: seawater | place: Atlantic Ocean: North West | collected 2012 | reverse complement strand
GATATTACCTATCTTTACACTCATTTTTGCAAAATTAACTAATTTATTATTCGATATGAATCTTAAAGGCATTTATCAAGATTATTCGCCAATAAAGCAAGTCTTTATTTTATTGATGTTGCTATTTATGAGTTTTATTTTCTTCAACGCTTTAGGAATGATAGGAGTTAGCCTCATTGATGCCCCTTCTCTTAGCGACTTTGAAAATACGGCGACCATACATTCTTTGAAGTTTTTACAGGCGTTAAGCTCTATTGGAATATTCATTGTGCCTTCTTTTTTATTCGCCTATCTTACGTCTATGTCACTAAATTTTACGCTAGTGAGTCGCCAGCAATTTCTGTTGACCTTAGCTATTATGTGCTTTGCTTTCCCTTTGATTAATGCCTTAGCTTTATGGAATGAAGGGTTACATTTACCATTTTTTTTGTCTAGTCTTGAAGACTGGATGCGTTCGGCAGAAAGTCAGGCTATGCAGATAACTATGGCCTTTTTAAAGGTTGATCATTGGTCAGGATTATTGCTCAATATCTTAATTATAGGTGTTATTCCAGCTCTTGGGGAGGAGTTATTATTTAGAGGAGTCATACAGAAAAAATTATTTTCTATAAATGGAAAAATACACTTAAGCATTTGGATAACAGCTTTTCTATTTAGCGCTATGCACTTGCAATTTTTAGGTTTTATCCCTCGCTTTCTAATCGGTGGCTTGTTGGGTTATTTGTTTTATTGGAGCGGTTCAATATGGTTACCTATTTTGGCTCATTTTTTTAATAACGCTGGGGCAGTTATCTTGAGTTACTTTATTAACAAACAAAGCATTCCTAAAGATGTTGAGTATTTAGGTGCTGAAGATGGGCAGTCATCTATGCTTGTTATCTCTTTATTGGGACTAATCATGTTACTGTATATACTCAAAACAATTTCATTCCCTCAATCAACCTAAAAAAAAGACCCGTGAAAACGTGTCTTTAAATTTAAAAATCAAATAATTCTTACTGAACTTTCTTTCTTGTAGAATAGTTAATCTTCAGTGCATTGGCTTTACGAAGCTCTTGCTTGACGTCAGTTACAATACCCATTTTAGTATTTTGATCAGCCTTTATAGAGGTGGTCATAAATGGTACTTCTTTTTCGTCACGAGCTGTACGCTCGGCTGTTATGTACTGTGCAATATCATCTACAGTGGCAAAGGCATCGTTGAGCTGAATTCGGGCTTTAGTACCATAAGTAGCTTGCATTCTCTCAACTGGACTTCCAATGTAGATGTAGCTTACTAAAGATTTCTTTTCTAGCTTTTGTATTTCAGTCGCTTGTGGTAAACTTTGTTGTACCATAATGGTTGTCTCACGCATAACTGTTGTTACCATAAAGAAAAATAACAACATAAATACGATATCTGGCAGCGATGCTGTCGATATTCCTGGCGTATCCTTTTTTGAATCTTTTCTGAATTTAGACATAATTAGTTTCCTATATTTTTGGGTTCCGCTTCGGATATTTTTTGAGGGTATTCCTTTCTTATCTCTTTCTGCTGTGTCTTGTTCAAATCAGCATACATCATACCAAAACGTTGCATAGCCTTAGCATCTCTGAGCTCTCTATAAGCAGCCGCCAATTCGTTTTGCACTTGAATGTAGGTTTCGTAAGATGTTCCTCTATCATTTTGTAGTGAAATAATAGCTTTTTGTGGGTTGTCCGATGACTCGGGATTACGACCATTATTATTGATAAAAGCTTTAGCACCTGCACGAAGTTGCATGATATCCATGAACTCGTTTTCTACCAGTAATTGGTTGTTGGAGTTTATTAATACTACATAGATGTTTTTGGCTTTGATTTGAGAATCATCTTGAATAACATCTTCTTCAGGCATAGGAGGCAGTTTACGCGCCAATCCGGTATCCACATCCATAGTAGTAGTTACTAGGAAGAAGATAAGCAGTAAGAAGGCGATATCTGCCATAGAGCCTGCATTGATTTCCGATGCGCCTTTTGCTCTTCTTGCCATAATTTACTTTTTAAATATTTTACCTAACTCAGCATAAAGAACAGATAGAATAGCACCAATAGAAAGTATGTAGAAGGTAATTAAGCCCATACCTACTCTTTTAGTGGACGCTTCTGTCATTCCAAACTTTTCAGAACCAGGAAAAGTCATTAAATCTCCTGATGCGATGATGTAAGATACAACCGCTATAAGTAGCAATCCACCAACACCCATCAACGCAGTTTTGCCTTTTGAAGGATTCTTAGCTAAGAACATTAGAGGATATATAACAGCTGCTAAAGTAGCAGCACCTATCATAATGTAAGTTAGAATCAGTCCGGCATTAATTAGAAAATCCGACATGCTTATTTAATTTTATTTTTTACTAAAATATCTACAAATGAGATAGAAGCATCTTCCATAGTATTTACGATGCTATCAATTTTTGCAACGATATAGTTGTAAAAGATTTGTAATATCATCGCTACGATAAGACCGAATACAGTAGTTAAAAGTGCTACTTTAATACCTCCAGCAACGAGTGATGGAGAAATGTCTCCTGCTGCCTCAATAGCGTCAAAAGCGCCAATCATACCAATTACAGTACCCATGAAACCTAGCATTGGTGCTAGAGCGATAAATAATGAAATCCATGAAAGACCTCTTTCTAATAAGCCCATTTGTACACTTCCGTAAGCCACTACTGACTTTTCTACTACATCAATACCCTCGCTAGAACGATCTAAGCCTTGATAAAATATACTTGCTACCGGACCAGCTGTATTTCTACATACTTCTTTAGCAGCATCTACATTGCCTGATGATAAAGCTCCTTCGATGTCTGATAATAGAGCATCGGCATTAGTAGTAGCTTTGTTTAAGTAGATGATTCTTTCTATACATAATGCTAATCCTAAGATAAGACACAATAGAACGATACCCATAAATGATGGGCCGCCTTCAATAAATTTTTGTTTGATTACTTGGTGAAAAGACGGGTTTTCTTCTACAACAGCACTTGGTGCTTCTTGAGTATTTTCAACTACTTCTTCTTCAACAGCTGTCGTATCTTCAACGACTGTGGTTGTATCAATTTCATCTTGTACTGTAGCAAAAGTTGCTTGACTTAATCCTAAAGTAATGCAAATAGTCAGCATAAAAAGAGCTAATAGATTTTTCATTTCAATGTTAATTTTAAATTATGTTTTTATATATTATCGCAAATTTACACAAATTAATAGTTTAAAAAAATGTGATGTAAATTTAAATCTTAAGTAAGTTGTGTTGTTTTATAAAATAAAATTGTTGGCGCTAGGATCCTTACTTTCGCTAATTTATTTAAAGTCTATAAATAGAAAAAACACCCTAAGATGTTTTTGTCTATTGCGGAAAGGAAGGGATTCGAACCCCCGATACGTTTACGTATACACGCTTTCCAAGCGTGCGCCTTAAGCCACTCGGCCACCTTTCCAAAATGGTTCACAAAACTATGAAATGCATTTTAATTGCTAAGCTCTCCCCTTAGAGAAATTAAAAGCTGTTGTTTTTTTTCTTTTAGTGAATAGTCAGTACCTAACAAGTACATCATTTTGGTCAATGCTGCTTCAGTGGTCATATCTTTACCACTTATTACACCGAGTTCTCCTAGTTTTGAGCTCGTTTCGTACAGGCCTTGACTAACGCTTCCCGACAAACATTGACTCACATTTAATATCAATTTTCCATTATCTATAGCAGTTTGTATTGCCCTTAAAAACCATTTAGCCGTAGGAGCATTACCCGCACCAAAGGTTTCTAAAATGATACCTTGATAAGGCATGTCTAACACTTTAGTAATGAACTCTTTTTTCATACTTGGAAACAGTTTTAAAATAAGAACATCATCACTTAAATTTGTATGTACTTTCAAGTTTTTATTTGTACGGTCGTATTTTATTGGGCTATATTTTATCTCTAAACCTGCTTCTGCCAAATAGATGAAGTTAGGACTTTTAAATGCTTCAAAATGTTCGGCATTGGCTTTGGTACATCGATTGCCTCGCATCAGTCGGTATTCAAAATAAACACATACTTCTGGAATATTTCCTTTAGATGCAATCTCAATTGAAGTAATAATATTTTCTTTAGCATCAGTTCGGAGTACTCCGATGGGTAATTGTGCGCCAGTAAGTATAATAGGTTTATTTAAATTTTCTAGCATAAAGCTAAGTGCAGATGCAGTATATGCCATGGTATCTGATCCATGAAGAATAACAAAGCCATTATAGTTATTGTATTCTTTTTCTATAATTTCTACCAATTGTATCCATACTTCTTTGCACATATTGGAGGAGTCAATAGGCTGTGTTATAGTTTTAGTATTGATGTCAATATCAAAAGTGTTAAGCTCAGGAATTTGCATACTAAGGGTGTCCAAATCGAATGGTCTCAAGCTGCCTTCATTGGTTTTGTACATACCTATTGTACCACCTGTATATATTATTAAAACAGAATCGGATTTTCTCATAAATTAAAAAGTGTTTTGGCGTTTTGTGTAGTTTTTATTGCTACTTCTTCCAAATTTACCTCATAGATTTCTGCCAATTTCTGTGCTACTATTGTAATGAAGGAACTTTCGTTGCGTTGTCCTCTATATGGTGTAGGAGCAAGGTATGGGCTATCGGTCTCTAATAAAAGTTTCTCTAATGGAAGCTCTTTTAAGACTTTGTCTAAACCACTATTCTTGAAGGTAACTACTCCGCCTATTCCAAGCATAAAACCCATTTCTATGGCTTTTTGTCCTTGTTCTTTTGATCCTGTAAAACAATGAAAAACACCTCTTAAATTTTGGTCATTGACTTCTTCTAACACTTCGAAAATTGTATCGAAACTTTTTCTAATATGTATTGCTACTGGCAAGTCGTATTCTTTAGCCCATTTCAATTGCTGTCGGAAAGCTTTTTTTTGAATGTCTAATGTGCCCTTGTCCCAATATAAATCGATTCCAATTTCGCCTATAGCTACATACTTACCTTTGTCAAGATGAGATTTGATAATTTTCAATTCTTCCTCATAATCGTCTTTGACATCGCAGGGGTGAAGCCCCATCATAGGGAAGCAATGCTGTGGAAAATCTTGGCATAGTTGATGCATCGCCTCTAACGTTTTACTATTTATGTTGGGAAGTAGCATTTTGTCAACCCCTTGCTCAATGGCTTTTTGAACAACTTGATGTCTATCATTATCAAATTGGCTAGAAAACAAATGTGTATGTGAATCAATATAAAACACATTTACAAAATTAGAATTATTTATTAGTTTTGATAATGATTAAAAAGCAGAAAATTTTAGTGATAAGATTTTCATCAATTGGTGATATAATTCTAACTACTCCTGTTGTTAGAGCGCTTAAACAAAATGATTATATCATACATTTTTTAACTAAGTTTGAGAATGTTTCAACTATTGAAAATAATATTTTTATTGATAAAATTTATGTAATAAATAAATCAATTTTTGAGATTATAAATGATTTGAAAAATGAAAATTATGAACTAATTGTTGATTTACACAATAATATAAGATCTAATATTTTGAGAATTATTCTTAATATTAAAACTTTAAAAATTAGAAAAAATAACCTTCAAAAGCTTTTATATATAAATTTTGGCATTAATTTTTTAAAAAATCAACATATAGTTGATAGAAATTTAAATACAATAAGTTCTTTGATCAATTATAAAATTGATAATAATGGATTAGATTTTTTTATTGATTCAAAAATATCTAAAAATTATATTTTAAATGATAACTATATTGTGTGGTCGCTTGCTGGATCTCATCAAAATAAAAAACTAAATTTTAACATTATTAATGAGGTATTGTCTAAAATTAAAACTCCGATAGTATTTATAGGAGGCCAAGATGATTTCGAGTTAGCTGATAAATTATTAAAAAGTAATAATAAAACTTTATATAATTTCTGTGGTAAAACAACATTAAATGAATCGGCTTTAATTATTAATAATTCTGTTCTTTTACTATCAAATGATACAGGCATAATGCATATTGGATCAGCTTTAAAAAAGCCAATTATTTCTTTTTGGGGATGTACTAAACCCTCATTAGGATTCTATCCTTATCAAACTAATAATTTCTCACAATTAATTATTTCTAAAAAATATGATAGGCCATGCTCAAGGCATGGACAAAGGTGTCGCGGAAAAAATAAATGTATTTCAACTATTACTTCAGATGAAATTTTAAATAGAATGGAATTATTTTTTAATAAAAAGAGCTTTTAGCTCATCTGCATCTTCTGGTTTTAATCTACCCGAAAGTATTAGGCTTAATTGACGTCTTCTTAAAGCAGCATCATAGCGTTCTTTTTCAATCTCAGACTCTGCAATAATAGAGGGCACTGAAATAGGATTTCCTAATTGGTCAACTGCTACGAACGTGTAAATAGCTTCGTTACACTTAACACGTCCTTTTGTGCTTTGGTTTTCCATCCACACATCAACAAACACTTCCATAGAAGATTTGAAAGCTCTTGAAACTTTAGCCTCAAGAGTCACAATACTAGCTCTTGGTATTGGCTTTTCAAAAGAAACGTTGTTTACTGAGGCTGTAACGACAATTCTTCCACAATGACGATGAGCAGATATTGCTGCAGCTATATCCATCCAATGTAAAAGTCTACCACCCATTAAATTGTCTAGATTGTTTGTATCATTAGGAAGTACCATCTCAGTAAGAGTGGCTAAGCTTTTTAAAGATGTTTTAGAAGACATATTTTACTTTAATGACAGAAGCCAAGCCGATGGATTTGTTTTTTTAATTTTTCTGAGTGCTATTAATGCTTCGTTAGATTTACTGTAACTTTCATAGCTTACTCTTAAATATCCAGAGCTACTTTTGTTGACAATTTTAGAATTTTTATATTTATCTTTTGTTAATTTAGATATCATTTTTTGAGCGTTTTCTTCAGAAGAAAAAGAACCTGCAATTATAAAATGCTTGTGTAATTCATTAGTTTTATCTAAGAATTTTTTTTGTTTAATTTCATAAAAGGATTTTACTGCCTTCTCAATAGAATTGGTTGGGCTTTCAATAATAAATGGGTCTAAACTATTTAATGGTTTGGTTTCAACAGCTTCTACATTTGAAAAAGTAAATGGCATAAGGTTTGCGTAGTTGCTTTTAATTTTATCTTTATTGCTAATTCCAAATGCACTAATCATTAATATTGGTAAAAGAACCGCGGCAATTTTTAGTAATGCTTTTTTGTTACTAGTTAATCCTTTACGATCAATAGCTTTTATTTTTTCTTCAAATTTATCCTGAACAGTTGTTCTATGTATGGTAGGATACTGTATTGTATAAAGCCCAAAACTATCAAGTAAATGATTATGTGAGTTAGATTGAACAAATAAAATATTTTCTTCTGAACCAAGTATTAAAGTGCCAACATCATTTAAAAATACTTTTTTATGTAAACGTAAAGATTCCTTGAGATCAATCACGTATTTATCTAATTCTACTTTAGCCTGCTTAAATGTTTTTCCTTCAATTGTAGCAATTTCGTTAATGAGTAAACCGTCATTGCTTTGAAGACTTTTGTTGAATACAATGCTTTTTTTTGGAGCATAAATAAATTGTGAATTATTATCTATTCGAGCAGACTCATAATTTGCAACAAATCCGCCAAAATTTGGGATTATAACACAATTATGTTCAGACAATAAAGAAGAAATATGTTTGTTGATTTTTGTTTTCATTGTTTTGCTAAAATATCAAAATCACTTACTACTCCCAAATCTTTCAATAATTTTTTTTAAATCATCAGGGGTGTCCACGTTAAAGGAATCTAATGATGTTTCTAAAACTAGAATATCTAATCCGTTTTCTAACCATCTCAACTGCTCCAATTTATGTTTTATTTCCAAACTAGTTGGATTGAGAAAGCATATTTTTTTTAAAACTGTTGGTCGATATGCATATATTCCTATGTGTTTATAAAATGTTTTTGTGAATTCTGAATTTATCATTCGATCGAAAGAAACAGCTCTTTTTTTATTATCAATTTTTACTTTAATTTTGTTTGGATCAAAAAATATTTCTTCACTTTCAATTCGCTTGGCTAACGTAATTATTTCGATTTTTTCGTCTTCGAATGAATCAATTAGTTGATTTATTTGAGCAGGATTTATAAATGGTTCATCACCTTGTATATTTATTATAATTTTATGTTTAGAGTTGATTTTTTGTATTGCTTCAAGGCATCTTTCGGTCCCGTTAATATGTTTAGATGATGTCATAACAACCTCTCCATCGAAAGAAAGAACTTCATTAAAAATTCTTTGATCATCTGTAGCAACAATAACTTTATCTAATTTTGACTTCATTGCTTGTTCATAAACACGTTGAATCATACTTTTTCCTAAAATATTTTTCAGTGGTTTGCCAGGAAATCGACTTGAACAATAGCGTGAGGGTATAATACCTATTGCTGTCATATAGAAATTCCTAATTTAAGTGATATTGATCGAGGTGCCATCATATTGGCAGGACGAGTTTGGTATTCTTGATTTGTTAAATTATTGACTATTAGTGAAAGTGATGTGGCTTTATTTAAATCATAAATAACTCTAAAATCTACTATAAAGTCACCATTAGCTAGAGCTTTCCTAGATTGAGAAATGCCTGGAACTAGAGTCTCAAATAATGGATCTACAAAAATTTTATCTACATTAAGCATAAAACTATTATACCTTAGGCTTGTGCCATAAGACCATTTTCTAATTTTATATTCTAAATCTAATTTAGCTACATGCCTATGCCTGTATTTTAAAAATAATGTATTAGAATCTAATGAACTTGTATTATAATAATTTAATTCATTACCATTTATATCTTCATCGTATGAAATTTCAGGGTTTAGTGGGATAGCATCAATATATGTATATCCGCCTAGTAAAACAAGTTCATTTTCCCCAATTTTACCTCCTGCTGTTAATGAAAATTCTACTCCTGAAATTCTTGTATTACCGATATTGATGGATTTAAATCCAACACCTAAACTATTTGCTGACGTTTGTTCCCATTGACCAAAACTAAACTCCATCATATTTTCATACTCCATAATAAATCCAGCAATATCTAAGTAACCACCCCAATTTCCAATTTTAAAGCCTTGCTTTATTGCTATTTCAGAGCTCCAGCCTGATTCAGGTTTGAGTTCTGGATTTTGATAAACATAAATGCCTTTTGCAACTTCTGTTTCAATAAATAGTTCTGCAATACTTGGAAATCGATAACCTTGTCCCCAAGAGGATCTTAAAAATGTACCCTCTGCTAATTGATAATTAACTCCAGCTCTTAAAACAGGTTTTGCAGCAAGAAATGAGTTTATTGAATCGCCCGAAATATAGTAAGATTCGCTAGTTTTTAACTTGAATTGCTCATATCTTGCGCCTAATGAAATATTGATTCTGCTGCCAATTTTTTTATCAATTTGAGTAAATACCGCATTATTTAATCTATAGTTTGATCCGTTAAACAACTCTGCGGTAGCACTTACATATTCATTCATTAGACCTGTAGTCCAATTTAATTTGATAGATTCTATATTTTTTTGATATTGATATTCTGTATAATAGGTTTTAGACTCATTATCCTGACTATTGGGGTCATCTTTAGTGCTGTTATCATTAATAACTCTCATGTATCTTGTCCTTATATTATGTTTGTCACCATTGTTGGGATTCATATAGGTAACGAAAGGATCAACATTGTAGACGTCTCCACTTGTTTTTGTTACGGAACTATCTAACGGAATGTAGGCCTCATCATAACTTTGCCATATAAGTGCTGATGCTGTTTCGTTAAATAGAAAATTAGCATTGATGCCATATGATAGACCTTCTATTTTTTGGTCTTTATAGCGTGTATTAAAATTAAAACGCTTTCTATTAGTTTCTTCACCATATCGATAGCCTTTATCGTCTAAAATAAAACCGCCTAATACCAAATCAAGGTCACCAATTTTTTCTTTGTGTAAAAAATCAAAACCATGTATGCTTCGTTTATCTTCTCCCCACCAATTTAGACTTTCACGACTTGCATCATCATAATATCCTATGTGAAAGTTTAGTTTTGTTTCTGGATTATCATTAGGATAGGCCGTGCGAATATTTATTACGCCATTTAAGGCTGAAGAGCCATAAAGGGCTGAAGACGCTCCTTTAATTATTTCTACTTGATTAATATTTTCAGTAGATATTAAACTCCATTGCGCTTGACCTGCATCTCCTGAAATAAGCGGCATATCATCAACTAAAACTTGTACCCGTGTTCCTGCACCATAACTCCAACCACTTCCACCCCGAATATTTGCTTGGCCATCAGTAATATTTACTCCCGGAACTTGATCAATTGCAGTTTGTATATTTGTTGTATTCTTGTCTGATATTAGCCCTGGTTTTATTACTTCAACAGATACCGTGGTCTCTTCAATTCGTTGCTCAAATTTTCCCGCTGATACTATTACAGTCTTGATAAGCTCTGCATCTTCATTCATTTCAACTACAATATTTTTTGTTTGATTTGATGATAAATTCAGATTGATTTTTTCTTCCTTATAACCAATAAACTTAAAAATAATTTCGTGACTACCTACAGATGTTTTAATCTTAAATTTTCCATCAAAATCCGAAGATGATATTCCTTTTCCATCAAGTATTATATTAACACCAATTAATGCTTCTTTGGTAATCCCATCTCTTACGATTCCGGTTATTTCTTGTGCTTTTAATTGGTGAAATAATATAATTGTAAATAAAATTATATTAAGTCTAAAAAAATTCATTCAAATGTAAATTTAGATTTGCAAATTACAAATTTAATGGCACGTCACAATAAATATTACTTTGGATGAATCAATAACATTTATTTTATGCTTTAATTTTTTCACTTCGAAAAGCCTAGAATTAATTAACATATATAGATTTTATTTAATTATTGAATAAGTGTATAATTAACACTATTTTTAGTCTAAATTTTCATTAGTTATTTAGATTAATAATTTAAAAAAAAAATAGTTTAAACATTGAAAAATTATACATTTGTTTTAACTTAAAAAATTAATTTATGTCTTTGAAATACCGAGATAAGATTGATGCATTTATGTCAAAAATTTTGGCAAAAGATGCTCACGAGCCAGTTTTTATTCAGGCAGTACAAGAAGTAGCGGATGCCATAATTCCATTTATGGAGGAAAATCCAAAGTATAAATCTTCAAATATACTAGACCGTATTGTAGAACCTGAACGAACAATTATTTTTCGAGTTCCATGGATAGATGATAAAGGAAAGACTCAAATAAATCGAGGCTTTAGAGTAGAGTTTAACTCAGCAATTGGTCCATATAAAGGTGGTTTGAGATTTCATCCATCAGTAAATTTAGGTATTCTTAAATTCCTTGGTTTTGAACAAGTTTTTAAAAATTCTTTAACTACACTTCCTATGGGTGGTGGCAAAGGAGGTTCAGACTTTGATCCTAAAGGTAAAACTGATAATGAAGTTATGCGTTTTTGTCAGTCGTTTATGACAGAACTAAGTCGTCATATTGGACCAAATACTGATGTTCCTGCAGGAGATATTGGGGTAGGTAGAAGAGAAATAGGATATATGTTTGGGCAATACAAAAGGATAAGAAATGAGTTTACTGGAGTACTAACTGGTAAAGGTGTAAATTGGGGAGGATCCCTAATTCGTCCTGAAGCTACTGGATATGGAACAGTCTATTTTGCTCAAAATATGATGTCTACTAATAACATAGATTTTAAAAACAAAGTAGTTAGTATTTCAGGTTCTGGAAATGTTGCACAATATGCTTGTGAAAAAGCCATACAGTTAGGTGCAAAAGTTGTTACTCTTTCTGATTCTTCTGGTTTTATTTTTGATAAAGATGGAATAGATTTTGATAAGTTATCCTTTGTAAAGGAGTTAAAAAATATTAAAAGAGGACGTATAAAAAAATATGCGGAGCAATTTAATTGTGATTTTTTTGAAGGAAAGCGACCCTGGTCAATTAAATGTGATATAGCTTTACCTTGTGCCACACAAAATGAATTAAATGGTGATGATGCTAAAGCCTTGATAAATAATGGCTGCATATGTGTCTGTGAGGGAGCTAATATGCCTTCAACTCCGGAAGCAATTGAAGTTTTTCAATCAGCTAAAATATTATTTGCGCCAGGAAAAGCATCAAATGCCGGAGGAGTAGCTACATCCGGTTTAGAAATGTCACAAAATTCTTTAAGGATGAATTGGACAAGAGAGGAGGTTGATGAAAAATTAAAAAAAATAATGAAAGATATTCATACTTCATGTGTGAAATATGGTGCAAATGGAGATTTTGTTGACTATGTTAAGGGTGCTAATATTGCAGGCTTTGTCAAAGTAGCAGATGCAATGATTGACCAAGGAGTTGTTTAAATTTGTAAAATAATTCTTAGCTAAATAGGCAGGAGTCTCTCTTTTATTATTCTTAAAATATTTAAAATAGTATGTACGGTAAATTAAAAAATCAACTGCTTGTTGAGCTGAAATCAATAAAAGAAGCTGGTTTATATAAAAATGAAAGAACCATAGTTACGCCACAAGGTGCTGATATACGTGTTAGCAGTGGTGATGAAGTCATTAATTTTTGTGCTAATAATTATTTAGGACTATCTTCTCACCCTAGAGTAATACAGGCTGCTAAAGATAGCTTGGATACTCATGGGTTTGGTTTATCTTCAGTGAGATTTATTTGTGGCACTCAAGATATTCATAAGACTTTAGAACATAAATTAGCTGAGTTTTTAGGCACCGAAGATACCATTCTTTATGCCGCAGCTTTTGATGCAAATGGAGGAGTTTTTGAGCCGCTTTTCACTAAGGAAGATGCGATAATTTCTGACTCATTGAACCATGCTTCAATAATAGATGGTATTCGTTTGAGTAAGGCAGTTCGTTATAGATACAGTAACAACGATATGGCCGATTTAGAACAAAAACTGATTGAATCACAAGAACAACGTAATAGAATTATTGTCACTGATGGCGTATTTTCAATGGATGGTTATATTGCGCAGCTAGATATAATATGTGATTTAGCTGACAAATATGATGCTTTAGTTATGGTTGACGAATGCCATTCAACAGGCTTTGTTGGTAAGACCGGAAAAGGAACTCACGAATACCATAATGTTATGGGTAGGGTTGATATTATTACGGGAACCTTAGGAAAGGCTTTAGGCGGAGCTATGGGAGGATTTACCTCAGGAAGGAAAGAAATTATAGATATTCTCAGGCAACGTTCAAGGCCCTATTTATTTTCTAATTCTCTAGCGCCATCCATTGTTGGCTCAGCAATTGAAGTACTAGATATAATATCGAATTCTACAGATCTTAGGGATAAGTTGGAAAGTAATACTTCTTATTTTAGAAGTAAAATGACTGAGGCAGGTTTTGAAATAAAAGATGGAGTACATCCAATTGTACCAGTTATGTTATACGATGCCAAAACTTCTCAAAAAATGGCAGATAAATTGCTTGAGGAAGGTATTTATGTAATAGGATTCTTTTTTCCTGTAGTACCAAAAGAACAAGCAAGAATTAGGGTTCAGATTTCAGCAGCACATAACAAGGAGCATCTAGATAGAGCTATATCCGCTTTTACTAAGGTTGGTAAGGAAATGAAAATTATCAACTAATTATGGGTGATAAAATTTTGTTGAATTAAAATAAAATTCTACTTTTGCCGTCCCTTTGGAATGTGGTATTTCAAAGTGTTTTAATATTAAAAATAATTAATAGTGGATACACTAAGTTATAAAACAATCTCAGCAAATAAAGAAACGGCTGATAAGCAATGGGTTTTAGTAAATGCTGAAGATTTAGTTTTAGGTCGTTTAGCTTCTCAGGTAGCATCAATACTTAGAGGTAAGCATAAAACTAATTTTACTCCACACGCAGACTGTGGCGATTATGTAGTGGTTATAAATGCAGCCAAGATTCGTTTAACAGGACAAAAATGGACTGACAGAGAGCACTTTAAACATACAGGTTATCCAGGAGGTCAAAAGAGAATTTCTCCAAAAGAATTATTCGACAGAGACCAAACGTCATTAGTCCGACAAGCTATTAAAGGTATGTTGCCAAAGAATAAGCTAGGTAACTCACTTTACTCTAACCTCCACGTTTATGCTAGTGCTGACCACAAACACGAAGCACAACAACCCAAAGAAATGAAAATAAAACTATAACGATGGATACAATACACACCATTGGAAGAAGAAAATCAGCAGTTGCTCGTATTTATATGAGTAAAGGCAAAGGAAATATCACGGTAAATAACCGTGAATCAGACAAGTATTTCACTACAGATACTTTACTTTATAAATTAAACCAACCATTCAGTCTAGTTGATATGGAAGGAAAATTTGATGTAAAAGTGAATGTAAGTGGTGGTGGCATTACTGGTCAAGTAGAAGCAGTACGATTGGCAATTTCTCGTGCCTTATGTCAATTTGATCCTGAAAACCGTTCAGCTCTTAAAGTTGAAGGTTTAATGACTCGTGATCCAAGAATGGTGGAGCGTAAAAAACCAGGGCAAAAGAAAGCGCGTAAGAAATTTCAGTTTAGTAAGCGTTAATATCTTAGGATATTGTTTAGTATCTAAATTACTTAGACTATAAACTAATACTACTAAGTAATTGTTAATTAATGAATGTAAACAATTTTAAAAATGTCTAGAACAAATTTTAAAGAATTATTAGAATCAGGTGTACATTTCGGTCACCTAACAAGAAAGTGGAATCCAAAAATGGACCCCTATATTTTTATGGAGAAAAATGGAATCCATGTTATCGATCTCAACAAAACTATTATTAAGTTAGACCATGCTTGTGCAGCACTTAAGCATTTGGCAAAGTCAGGTAGAAAAGTAATGTTTGTTGCTACAAAAAAACAGGCAAAAGAATCGGTTTCTAACCATGCCAAAAGAATAAATATGCCATATATTACTGAAAGATGGTCTGGTGGTTTGCTAACCAATTTTGCGACTATTCGCAAGGCGATTAAAAAAATGAATTCCATTGATAAAATGAAAGAGGATGGAACTATTGATACATTATCTAAAAGAGAGCGCTTACAAGTGTCAAGAACACGAGACAAATTAGATAAAAACCTTGGTAGTATCGCCTCAATGAATAGAATTCCTGCTGCTTTATTTGTAGTGGATATTCATAGAGAGCACATTGCAATCGCTGAGGCTAAAAAATTAGGTATTCCAACTTTTGCTATTGTTGACACAAATTCTGACCCTAATTTAGTGGACTTCTGTATTCCAGGAAATGATGACGCTAGTCGTTCTATTGAAAAAATAGTTTCTATAGTAACTGATGCTATCCAAGAAGGTCTTTCAGAAAGAAATTCTGAAAAAGAAGCTGCTGCTTCTGCTAAATCTGAAGCTAATGCTGCTCCTAATGAAGAAAAAGTTGAACAACTAGAAGAAAAAAATAATTGATAATTAAAAAAAATACTTTACGAAATGACAAAAATTACTGCTTCTGAGGTAAATGCATTAAGAAAGCAAACTGGTGCAGGAATGATGGATTGTAAAAAAGCTCTAGTCGAGGCTGATGGTGATATGACTAAAGCGATTGATATCCTTAGAAAAAAAGGACAAAAGGTAGCTGCTAAAAGAGCAGACAGAGAAGCATCAGAGGGAGTTGTAATATCAGCTACAAATGGTCAGTTTGGAGCTCTTATAGCACTTAACTGTGAAACAGACTTCGTAGCTAAAAACGATAGCTTTATTGCTTTAGCACAATCTTTCTTAAATGCTGCTATGTCAAATAAACCTATTGATTTAGCTGCATTAAAAGCCTGTTCATTAGGTAATATGACAATTGAAGAAAAAATAATTGAGCAAACAGGTGTTATTGGCGAAAAATTAGATTTATCATCTTACGAAACTATTGAGTCTTCGCAGGTTGCTGCATATATTCATGGTGGAAATCGTTTAGCAACTTTAGTAGGTCTTAACTCAGTTGTTGATGAGCAAGTGGGCAAGGATATTGCTATGCAAGTAGCGGCTATGAACCCTATAGCCTTAGATAAAGATTTTGTTTCTCAAGATACAATTGACAACGAAATTGATGTGGCTAAGGACTTAGCACGTCAAGAAGGAAAGCCCGATCAAATGCTAGAGAAAATAGCAATGGGCCGTTTGAATAAATTTTTCAAAGAAAATACTTTGTTGAACCAAGAGTTCATTAAAGAATCTAAGACTTCTGTATCTCAATATCTCAACAAAATAGAGAAAGATTTAACAGTCACAGGCTTCAAGAGAGTTGGGCTTGGAGTTTAATTTTATCAAATCAATTAAGAGAGTGTTTTTCACTCTCTTTTTTTTGCCTTAAATTAGCGCACTATGAAGTATAAAAGAGTTCTATTAAAATTAAGCGGAGAAGCCCTAATGGGCGATAAAAAATTTGGTATTGATACTAAAAAGTTGTCATCATATGCAAATGAAATAAAAACAGCTATTGATCTTGGTGTTGAACTAGCAGTAGTAATTGGTGGTGGAAATATTTTTAGAGGTGTTCAGGTAGAAGGTCAGGGATTAGATAGAGTACAGGGTGATTATATGGGTATGTTAGCTACTATAATTAATGGTATGGCATTACAATCTGCCCTTGAGAAAGCAGATGTAGAGACTAGATTGTTAACAGCTATTAAAATGGAACAAGTAGCAGAGCCATTTATTCGTCGTCGCGCCATTAGACATTTACAGAAAGGTAGAGTAGTTATATTCGGAGGAGGTACAGGTAACCCCTACTTTACAACAGATACAGCAGCCACGCTAAGAGCGATAGAAATTGAAGCTGATGTTATTTTAAAAGGAACTCGAGTTGATGGTATTTATACGGCTGATCCTGAAAAGGATAAAACAGCAATAAAATATGACAACATTACTTTTAAAGAAGTTTACGAAAAAGAACTTAACATAATGGATATGACAGCGTTTACATTATGTAATGAAAATAAATTGCCAATAGTAGTGTTTGATATCAATAAAAAACAAAACTTATTTAAAATGCTTCATGGGGAATCTGTTGGCACATTAGTAAATTTTTAAAATTTTAATATGGAAGAAATAGAATTTATATTAGATAGCGCAAAAGAGCAAATGAATAGCGCTATAAAACATTTAGAGTCATCATTTTCTAAAATTCGTGCTGGTAGAGCTAATCCACAAATGTTAGATAATGTCAGTTTTGATTATTATGGTGTCCTTACTCCTTTGTCTCAAGCTTCAAATATTAATACACCTGATGCAAAAACTATTTCTATTCAACCTTGGGATAAGAGTGTCCTTGATTTTATAGAAAAGGCTATTATTGATGCTAATATTGGATTTAATCCGATGAATAATGGTGATATGATTATTATTAATGTACCACCATTGACTGAGGAGAGAAGGATTCAATTAGTTAAACAAGCTAAATCAGAGACTGAAAATGCAAAGGTTAGTATTCGTAATGCACGTAGGGATGCTAATGATGAACTTAAAAAATTAGATGGTGTTTCAGAAGATATACTTAAAGATTCTGAAGTTGAAGTTCAAAATCTAACCAACAGTTTTACTTTGAAAATTGACGAATTTTTTACAAAAAAGGAAGAAGAAATATTAAAAGTTTAATTTTTTTTGTTTGTAATATCAATGCGTGATTTTTTATCACGCTTTTTTTTTGCTCAGGATTTTTATGATTAATTTAGCGTACTTTTTTATAAAACATGTGGTTAATTATTGCAAGAGTAATTCTTAGATTTAGAGCCGTATTCATATGGTTAATTTTAGTTTCTACTTATTTTATGATACAAAAGTCATCTGATGTAAATCTTTCTTACTCAATGGCACGTTTACTTCCAAAAAATTCAAATGCTCAAATTGAGTATAATTTTTTCATAGAAAAGTTTGGAATAAAAGACAACATTATGATAATAGGTGTTGATTCACAAAATTTTTTCGAATTAAATAATTTTAATCATTGGAAAAATTTTGGGGATAGTCTCAAATCAATAGATGGAGTTGAAAATGTTTACTCTATTACTGATGTAGTAAATTTTAGTAAAAGTATAAAAGAAAAAAAGCTTGTAATCAATTCTATTTTTGAGAATGTTAACACACAGAATTCATTAGACGATGCTGTTTTGCAGTTGAATAAACTACCTTTTTATAAAGAAAGACTTTGTAACGATAGCGCCATTATTATGCTAGTGTCATTAAGCAATGATTATATTACAAGCAAGAAGCGAGTTAATTTGATTAATTCTATCATTGGATTTGGTACTGTGTATAATAATTACACACAAAAAGATGTTATGTATTCTGGCTTGCCTTATATACGAACAGTTCACTCGGAGCTAATACGAAAGGAAGTGGGCTTATTTATTTTTTTGGCACTTTTCGTGACGGCTATTATCCTATTCTTTTTCTTTAGATCTTTAAAGGTCATGATAATTTCAATGCTTGTTGTTGGTATTGGTGTAATTTGGTCATTTGGAACTTTAGGTGTTTTAGGCTATGAAATTACTGTCCTAACCGCATTAATTCCTCCTTTATTAATTGTGATTGGGGTGCCAAATTGTATTTTTCTCATAAATAAATATCATAATGAATTTAGAGAGCATGGTAATATGTCAAAATCTTTAGTGCAAATGATTCGGCGTGTAGGAAATATCACTATTTTAACAAACACTACAACTGCTCTTGGTTTTGCAACATTCATTCTCACATCTAGTAAAGATTTACGTCAATTTGGTCTGGTTGCGTCTTTAAATATTTTTGCAGTATTCATTTTATCTTTACTTCTTATACCAATTATTTTTAGCTATTTAAATCCCCCAAAAAAACGTCACGTTAGTCACTTAGATAGAAAATGGCTTAATAGCCTAATTAATAAAATTACCTTCTTTGTAATTCATAAGAGAAAAGTAATTTATATAGTAACAATTTCTATAATTTCAATTGCCCTTTTTGGGTTATTTCAAATGCGTATTGCTGGAAATATTACTGATGACATTCCCAAGGAATCAGACTTGTATATGGGCATTAAATTTTTCGAAAAGCATTATAGAACGGTTATGCCTTTCGAAATCGTTATTGATACACATAGAAAAAATGGAATAACAAAATTATCAACATTAAAGCGAATAGATAAATTGACTGATAGCTTAATGCTTTATAAAGAACTTTCTAGACCATTATCTATAGTTGATCCAATAAAGTTTTCTAAACAAGCAATCTACAATGGAGAAGAATCGTTTTATACTTTACCAAATTCACAAGAGAAAAGATGGCTTCTTGATTATACACTTAAAAGTGAATCTCCTAATACATGGATGGAAGATTTGGTAGATAAAAACAAGCAAGTAGGAAGAGTAAGTTTATATGTCACAGATATAGGAACTTCAAGAATGAAGGAAATAAAAAAAGATTTAAGATTATTAATTGATGAATTATTTAATCCTGAAAAGTATAAAGTTATCTTAACGGGTACTAGTGTGGTATTTTTAGAGGGCACAAACTATTTAGTCAAAAATCTATTTGTAAGTCTTTTTTTAGCTATATTGTTAATATCTATATTTATGGCTTGGATGTTTAATTCATTTAGAATGGTTGTTGTCTCTTTAATACCAAATATGATTCCTCTTCTTATTACAGCTTCAATAATGGGGTATTTCGGCATCTCTATTAAACCTTCAACTATTTTGGTTTTTAGTATTGCTTTTGGAATTTCAGTTGATGATACTATACACTTTTTGGCAAAATATCGTCAGGAATTAAAGTATAGAAATAATAATATTAAAGATTCAGTGGTTGCAGCAATAAAAGAAACTGGTATAAGTATGTTCTATACCTCAATTGTTTTATTCTTTGGATTTTTTATCTTTATTGCCTCACAGTTTGGAGGTACTTTAGCTTTAGGATTGTTAGTTTCAATAACTTTAATGATAGCACTAATGTCGAATTTAATTGTTTTGCCTGCTATGTTGCTAAGTTTGGAAAAGTCTCTTATGGAAGAAGCTATTAGCGATCCATTATTATATGTATTTGATGAAGAGGAGGATATAGAATTAAAGGAATTAACTATAAATAATAAAAAGTAATGAAAGGTATAATTTTAGCAGGTGGATCTGGTACTAGATTAAACCCTTTAACTTTAGCTATTAGTAAACAGGCTTTACCTGTCTATGATAAGCCGATGATTTACTATCCTTTAACTACTTTGTTGTACTCAGGTATTAAAGAAATATTGATTATTTCTACTCCTAAAGATCTACCAATCTTCAAGCAATTACTTGGTGACGGAAGTAATTTAGGATGTAAATTTGAATATATTATTCAAGAAGTTCCCAATGGACTTGCACAGGCCTTTGTATTAGGTGAAAAATTTATTGGTAACGATAAGGTATGTTTGGTGTTGGGAGATAACATTTTTTATATGAAGCGTCAGTATTTAAAATCTAGTAATGATTTTGATGGAGCTTTAATCTTTGGCTATCATGTTAATGATCCAGAGCGTTATGGTGTAGTAGAATATGATGATAATAATGATGTAATTAGTATTGAGGAAAAACCTAAAAAACCAAAGTCTAATTTTGCTGTTCCTGGACTATATTATTATGATAATCAGGTTGTTGAAATAGCAAAAAACATTAAGCCTTCAAGTCGAGGAGAGTATGAGATTACAGATATTAATTTAGAATATTTAAAAAGAGGTAAGCTTAAAGTCCAAACCTTAGGAAGAGGCACAGCTTGGTTAGATACGGGAACATTCAAATCATTAATGCAGGCAAGTCAATTTGTTGAAGTTATTGAAAGTAGACAAGGGCGTAAAATTGGTTGTATTGAAGAGGCAGCTTATAAAATGGGTTTGATTGATAATAATCAACTAATATTATTAGCACAACCATTATTAAAAAGTGGATACGGAAATTATTTATTAGACTTGTTAAAATAATAATGAAATCTATTGATGAGTTAAGAAATCTAGTGGAACAGGAACTGTACGACTTAAAGTACCCGCATACTCCGGCAGATCTTTATTTACCTATTGAATATATTTTATCCTTAGGAGGAAAGCGTACGCGACCAATTCTTTTATTGTTAGCATTTCAGTTATTTGACGAGGATATAAAAAAAGCTATAAAACCGTCTTTATCGATTGAATTTTTTCACAATTTTACATTGTTACATGACGACATAATGGATAAAGCTCCCTTAAGAAGAGGCAAGGCTACTGTTCATGCTAAGTGGAATACTAATGTAGCAATATTATCAGGAGATGCTATGCTTGTAAAATCTTATCAATATTTAAGTGATTTACCTTCAAAACAATTAAGCAAGTGTTTAGGTATATATAATAAAATGGCTTTAAAGGTTTGTGAAGGCCAACAATTTGATATGGATTTTGAAATTCAAGCTGAAGTTACTATGGAGTCTTACCTTAAAATGATAGAATATAAAACTGCTGTATTATTAGGTGCGGCTCTTCAAATTGGCGCTATTATTGGTGGTGCAAATGAAAAACAAGGAAAAGCTTTATATGATTTTGGAAGAAATATTGGCATAGCATTTCAGTTAAAAGATGATTTGCTTGATGTTTTTGGCGACAAAAAATCTTTTGGAAAGCAAATTGGAGGTGATATTATTTCTGGTAAAAAAACTTGTCTTTATTTAAAAGCGCTATCTCTTTCTGAAGGCAAGGAAAAGATGGATTTAGTTAATTTATACAGTTCAGGTGAACTTAATGCTACAGAAAAAGTTGAGCGCGTAAAGTTCATATACGGATCGATGAATTTAAAAGAGCATATTAACTCCTTAATCGATGATTATTATTTAAAGGCTATGAAGTCTTTAAAAAAAATTAATGGTAATCTAAGTCAATTAGAGCTATTTGCTTCTCTTTTAAAAAAACGAGAAAGCTAAATTCATTCTTTTAGTATTAAAAATTAAAGGAATTATAGATAAAATTCAATAGATTTGTTATAACTGAAAAATTGATGACAAACAAATTTTCTTTTCTAGGAGCAGTTCATACTAATATGGTAGAAAATATGTATGAGCAATACGTTAAAAACCCCAAATCGGTAAATGAAGATTGGAGGAACTTTTTTATAGGTTTCGATTTTGCCAAAGAGGTTTATTCTGAAGAAGACGAAGCGCCAGATACCTTTAAGAAAGAATTTCAAGTAATAAATCTTATTGATGCCTATCGTAAAAGTGGCCATTTATTTACTCATACCAATCCTGTTCGTGAGAGAAGAAAATATTCCCCTACATTAGATCTTGAAAATTTTGGACTTGAAGAATCTGATTTGGAAACGATTTTTCAAGCTGGTAGTCAGGTTGGCATAGGGCCATCTAGTTTAAAAGATATTATTACACATCTAAAGCAGGTGTATTGTCAATCTATTGGAGTGGAGTACATGTATATCCGTAAGCCCGACCAAGTGGAATGGATAAAAAACAGATTGCATAAAAATAGTAATACTCCAACTTTCAGCCCTGAAGAAAAGAGACAAATTCTACGCAAAATTAATCAAGCGGTAGCATTTGAAAATTTTATGCATACTAAGTTTGTTGGTCAAAAACGTTTCTCTTTGGAAGGCGCAGAAGCTCTTATTCCTGCACTTGACGCTTTGATTGAAAAAGGAGCAGATATAGGAGTTGAAGAATTCGTTATGGGCATGGCACATAGAGGGCGCCTTAATGTTTTAGCTAATATTTTCAACAAAACCTATAGAGACATTTTTTCTGAGTTTGAAGGTAAAGAATATGAAGATCATCTTTTTTCTGGTGATGTAAAATATCATTTAGGATATACTTCCGAACAATCTTGTAATAATGGCAAAAATGTAAAAATTTCTTTATCGCCTAATCCTTCGCATTTGGAAGCTGTCGATCCAGTAGTCCAAGGAATAGCTAGAGCAAAAATTGATCAAAAATATAATGGAGACAATTCTAGGGTCGTTCCCATACTTATTCATGGTGATGCTGCTTTAGCAGGTCAAGGGGTTGTATATGAAGTAATTCAAATGGCACAATTGGATGGCTACAAAACAGGTGGAACTATTCATATTGTGGTTAACAATCAGGTTGGTTTTACAACAAATTATTTAGATGGACGATCAAGCACCTATTGCACTGACATTGGAAAAGTGACTTTATCTCCTGTTTTTCATGTCAATGGTGATGATGTAGAAGCTGTAGTTCATGCTATGGAAATGGCAGTAGAATACAGACAACAGTTTCATAAAGATGTATTTATAGACTTGTTGTGTTATAGAAAGTATGGTCACAACGAAGGCGATGAGCCTCGTTTTACGCAACCTATGCTATACAAAGCCATTAGTAAGCACCCTAACCCGAGAGAAATTTATAACCATAAATTGATTAGTGAAGGGATTGTTGGTGCTAACATTGCCAAGGAGTTGGAACAAGAATTTAAGCAGTTATTACAAGATCGTTTTGATGAATCTAAAGAAATAGAAAAGGCTCATATCACTAGATTTATGCAAAGTGAGTGGGAAGGTTTTAGAAAGTCTAATGATGCCGATTTTATATCATCGCCAAACACATCAGTGCCTATTGATACACTTAAAAAGGTAGCTAAAAAAATATATACCTTACCTCAAAACGACTCTTTGTTTAAAAAGACCCAACGCTTATTAGCGGAACAAAAGAAGATGGTGGAGGAAACAAACCGACTGGATTGGGGAATGGCTGAATTGATGGCTTATGGCACATTATTAGATGAAGGCAACCCCATACGTTTGAGTGGTCAAGATGTGGAAAGGGGAACCTTTTCTCACCGTCATGTCGTATTAAAATTAGAACATTCGGAGCAAGAGATAGTACCCTTGAATAGTATCAACCCTAAGGCTCGGTTTGAAGCGTATAATTCTCTATTATCCGAATATGGAGTACTAGGATTTGATTATGGTTATGCTATGGCTTTACCGAATAGTCTAACCATTTGGGAGGCCCAATTTGGAGATTTTAGTAATGGTGCTCAGATTATGATAGACCAGTTTATTTCTAGTGCTGAAGATAAATGGAAAACCTATAATGGTTTGGTTATGTTATTGCCTCACGGATATGAGGGGCAAGGTGCTGAACACTCTAGCGCAAGAATGGAACGCTATTTGCAGATGTGTGCCAAGCATAATATGCAGATGGTCAATTGCACTACACCGGCTAACTTTTTTCACGTTATTAGAAGACAACTTAGACGTGAGTTTAGAAAGCCATTGATTGTTTTTACACCTAAAAGTTTATTGCGCCACCCATTGTGCGTATCTAAATTAGAAGATTTGTCAACAGGTAAATTTCAAGAGTTAATAGATGATGTACAAGTTAAGCCATCGGCAGTAGAAAAAGTAGTCTTTTGTAGTGGTAAAATCTATTATGAATTACTTCAAGAGAGAGAAAAAAAAGCTCGAATGGATGTGGCATTAATACGCTTAGAACAACTTTATCCATTACCAGAAGAACAAATCAATGTAGTATTAGAAAAGTATAAAGGTAAGCCTTTGATTTGGGTACAAGAAGAGCCTAAAAATATGGGCGCTTGGACACATATACTAAATAGATTACAGAACTTACCTTTTGAGTTAATTGCCTCTAGACCAAGTGCAGCCACTGCCTCCGGTTCGTCTAAGCAAGCGGCTCACAGACAACGATTAATTATAGATGAAGTTTTTAAATAGAAGGTTATGCTATTAGAAATGAAAGTACCTAGTCCAGGAGAGTCGATCTCCGAAGTTGAAATCGCTCAATGGTTGGTTGAAGATGGTGACTATGTTGAAAAAGATCAAGAAATTGCTGAAGTAGATTCTGATAAAGCCACTTTAGCTTTACCAGCCGAGGAGAGTGGCACCATAAAGTTGGTAGCTGAAGAAGGTGATACCGTTGAGGTAGGACAAGTGGTGTGTATCATTGATACCGATGGTGTTGGAGAAGCTAGCGCCACAGGATCAGCTCAAGAGTCATCTCCAGAAGTTCCTTCATCAATCCCTGCTAATTCCTTAAATGCTAAAGTCACACCTTTAGCCAAAGCTATTATTTCACACAACGATTTGTCTACAAAAGACGTCAAAGGTAGCGGTGAAAGAGGTAAAATTTTGAAAGAGGATGTCATTGAAGCTATGATATCTGAAAAGACTGATGGGCCTAGAGGTACAGAGCGTAAGAAAATGTCTATGTTAAGAAGAAAGGTGGCTCAACGTTTGGTATATGTCAAAAACGAAACAGCTATGTTGACAACTTTCAATGAAGTTGATATGTCCAATATTTTCGCTATCAGGAAAGAATATAAAGAAGCCTTTAAAGATAAGTATAATGTTAACTTAGGTTATATGTCCTTTTTCACTAAAGCTATAACCACTGCTTTGATAGAATTCCCAGATGTAAATGCACAAATAGACGGGAAAGAGGTGATTTACCATAATTATGCCGATATCAGTATCGCTGTAAGTGCTCCTAAAGGTTTGATGGTACCCGTAATTCGTAATGCAGAATTAATGAACTTTAACGAAGTTGAATCAGAAGTTAAGAGATTAGCCCTAAGAGCAAGAGATGGACAAATTACACCCAATGAAATGTTAGGTGGAACTTTCACCATTACTAATGGCGGAGTATTTGGTTCTATGCTATCTACACCTATTATAAATCCGCCACAATCTGCGATATTAGGTATGCACAACATAGTAGAGCGTCCAATTGCTGTAAACGGGAAAGTAGAAATTAGACCTATTATGTATGTAGCCTTATCATATGACCACCGCATAATTGACGGCAGAGAATCTGTAGGTTTCTTAGTTAGAGTTAAGGAGTGCTTAGAAGATCCAAATACTCATTTATTGAATGGTGATATAAGAAGTGGGTTAGGACTTTAATATTTATGCTAGTAAAAGGTCAAAGTTAGATTAAAAGATTTCAAATGTTTATTAATGCATTAGATGTATTTCACCCATTTTAATTTCATTAGCTTTAGATCCTTTAAATTTAGCTTTCCATGAGTATACTCCTAAAGGACATTTTTGATTTTTATAAGTGCCGTCCCATCCAACATTAATATTGTCACTATAAAATATAACTTCGCCCCAACGATTCATTATCCAAAATTCTAAATTATCTATACAGCCTATTTGTGGAATAAATATTTCGTTGAGACCATCACCATCTGGTGTAAAAGCATTAGGCATATAAAATGGAATATCAGATTTTGGATTTATTTCTTTGAAGTATCTATTTTCACAACCGTACTCATTTATCAAATACAATTGTATAATATAGTTGTCTATTTCTGAATAGGTGTAGTGCTCCAAGGTGTCTTCAGTAATTATATTACCATCTCCTAAGATCCAATTCAATGAGTCGTAGTCTGTGGATAAATTAATTAATTTTATGGTCTTCTCGCAATTGCTTATTTCATCTGGTTCAGTTATGAATTTTGGAGTTGGTAAATCATTTACTGTTAGAAAGTTGTTTAAATTTAAATTTGCTTTACACCCCAATTGAGTTGTAACCTCCAAGTTTACGTCGTAACTTCCAGGGTTTTCTAGTATCGTATTAATTGAAAAGGTGTTAAAGTTTTGATTGTCAATTTGCCAATTCCAAGTCACAATAGGATCACCGTCTTGGGTTATGCTTTCATCAATAAGAATAAATTGTCCGGGTGGACATGCGGAGTCTTTTGGTGTGCTAAAATTCACAACTGGTAATGATTTATTTAGCACTTGTATTTCATCTGAGTAAGTACATCCTTCAGGACTTGTAACTTCAACACTATAAATCCCTTCGGTGCTTACGCTAATTATTTGTGAGATTTCTCCAGTATTCCATATATATGCAATAGCATTATTGCCTGCATCTATATTAACGTTGTTAATTCCTTCACAAATTGCCAAATCAGGTCCTAAAGAGAATGTAAAATCATCAATGCTAATACTTACATTTACAGTATCTCTACTTCCGCAACTTCCATCTCCAATTACAGTGTATATTGTATTTTCTTGTGGAGTAGCTATTGGGTTAGCTATACTATTATCATTTAATGTTTTAACAGGACTCCATTCATAATTATTACCACCACTTACGTTTAGTTGTATAGATGAACCAGGACATATAGTTGTATTGGGGGTAATTGTAAAGTTTGCTTCACCAACAGCATCTGAATAGATTTCTATATCACCAAAAGACATTTTTTGTCCCCCGTTACTACCTGTTCCAGTATAGTCTACATCAATATATATACTTGTTAGTTGTACATAATTAGGATTACTTGGGTCATTAGAATTACCTTCTACAGGAATACCAGTTAATCCATAAACATAATCCTGTCCTGGCAAATCATTAAAGCCGCTAAATCGTAAAGCGTCCCCGGATGCCCAAATTATTTTTTCACAATCTATTTCTCCATTGGATAGTTGTTTATTACCTAAAGCGACACCTCCAGTAGTGTTATCAGCATCATTAGGAGTGTTATAATTGCCAACGGCATATTTAATTGTTCGTGTCCATACACCGGCAATTTTTTGGTATTCAAATAATCTTGAACTATGTGCGCCTGGTGTAAATTGGTCATTCCAACCCCCAAAGGCACCCCAACCTCCCTGCACTTTCTCACAAACATACATCTTGCCATCACTACTGAAAGTAATATCAGAAATGGGATATGAGGCTCCAACTATCCCATTCATAAAACTACCTGTGTTATCTTCTAAGGCAAAGCACAGACTTTCACTTCCTGTAAAATCGCCTGCAGCATCTAAGTCAACTGACCAGACCGAATTGTTGTCACCACTAGGGTCGGATAGTGAATTGTCTTCTGTCCATAATGAAAAGTAAACCTTTACTCCATCAGTATCGCCATATACATTAATGCCCCATAATGCTTCCCCATGCCCACTAAATGTGCCTAGCTCGGTACTATTGGCAGTAAAAGGGTCGAAGGTAGAGAGTAGATTGCCTTGCATATCAAAGCGGTAAATGTTACCATCTTCAAAATTGGTAATGAACAACTGATTGTTCCATTTGTCATAAGCTATATTTCCTAAGCCGTTGCCTTGATTGGGAATTTCATTAGTGCCATTTCCAGTAAAAATAAATGGTGTTACCATCCAGGTATTAGCATCCATTTTATAGACGCCACCGTCTCCAGCGACACCTGCCGATGTGCCTGTTGATCCACTAGATGATATGGCTTTAGTAGCACTGAAATAGACGTTTTTATCGACATCTATGGTAATGCCAAAGACATCACCCATATTAGTTCCTTTCCAAGAGTTATGTGCTATTTGATCGGCTGGTGTATTGAAGTTTGTTGCCCAATTTTGACCTAATGTTGCAGAGGCATTGTCTTCTGTTTCGTATATGCTAAATGCATCCCATTCACCACTAAAACCTGTCCAATGTGTAATGATGCCCATTCCATTGGTAAGCGGTTGAGCCAAAGAAACAACAGAAAAAAACGTAACAAACACAAAAGTGAGGATAGAGTTAAGATTAAGCATGTTATTGATTTGAACTAAAGCTTGAACATAAAACTACAAAAAATAAAATTAATATCAGACGCTCTCTTTCTATGCTGTCAAAAATTTTACAGCTTCAAAAGTGAATTTGCTATTTTTTTTGAGAAAAGAAATAGCGTAAGTCAAGGGTTAGGTAATTGCCAGAGATATCTATGTATTTAACGTCTTTTTCTAGTGGAGCTTGGGTGTTGAAAGAATTTGTGCCATCATCAAATTCGGGATAACTCCTTGCGGTGTTTTTCCAAGGTCTGTGCAAGCTAAATCCCAAATAAAAGATGCCTTTTTCAAGGGTTCTGTATTCTATTCCTAAATTCGCAATCAAAGCCGATTGAGTACGCTTTCTTCTAGAAGTACTGTGGAAGAAAAAAGGATTTTTCTCGCCAAAGCTTATGACATCAGAAGCAAAAATATTGAAGGAATTGCCAAAGGCAGCATTTAAATAATACTTTTCAGAAACTTTGACATAGGATAAAATCTGAATAGGTAATTCATATGAACGTAAGGTGAAATTGCTCAAGTCTTGCAATCCTATATCACTATTGTCAACGCTTAATTGATACCTTCTATTGACAAGGTTCAAGCCTGTTTCGGAAGAAAAAGTAGAGCTTAACTGGTATCTTACTATCATTCCTAAGGATTGCCCAAAGCGTGGCGATAGCTCAAAATTGTAGTTTTCCCATTGTGCAGATTCATCACCAGCATCAAAATAGGCTGCTGCAATTATGGGCTTGAACTGTAAGCCAAAATGGAAGTTTTCGGTCTTACTTTGTCCCATTAATAGAAATGGAGAAAATATCAATGATATGACTATAGATTTAGTCATTGTCAGCAATTACTTCCACAATTTCTTCTGGCATTTCCCTTTTTAACAAACCTT
>MDSW01088865.1_pt1 | contig 29525 bp, 16 predicted proteins | sample 811171 | NCBI WGS metagenome assembly MDSW01 (sample SAMN05326641, study PRJNA326480) | marine metagenome | isolation source: seawater | place: Atlantic Ocean: North West | collected 2012 | reverse complement strand
CGCCATCGCCGACCCCACCAGCCCGCTCACCGCGGAGCGAAGCTCCTCTGCGTACGCCGCGCGCGACTCCGCGGTCGCCAGGCACTGGTTGTACAGCTTTTCGAACTCCGCGAAGTCGAGCCGGCCGTCGCCGTCGGAGTCGTAGTCCTCCATCAGGGCGTCCGCGAACGCCGCGAATTCCTCGTCTCCGCGAACGTCCAGGCCAAGCTCGTGAAGGACATCCAGGAGCTCACCCCTCTCGAGGCTGCCGGAGGCGTCGGCATCGAACTTATCGAACGCCGCCTTCACGTTCGGGTCCGCCATCTTGCTCGGCGATGACGGCGCGCGTCCCGACTGCACTGCAAGGGTGTGGGGAACCACAGACAGCCCCAATTCTCAATCGACCTTTTCGTCCAGTCATCAATCCGCACGTCGGAACCGCCGCTCGCGGCGAACCTATGTTCCGCGTTTGTATGGGCGAAACGACTCGAGGATGAGGGTCTAAAATAAATCTGCCCCCGGCGCTTGTCGCCGGTTTCGGACGCGGCCTGGTTTTCAACCCACGAGTCGGCTCTCGGATGTCACTCGTCACCTTGCCGTCGGAAGGCGAAGGGGCGCCGGGCTACTCCACGAGGCGCCCGACGCCTAAGTCCCGCCTCGCACCGCGTCTCGCAGGGCGCCGCGCGGTGAGCGTCTTCGCGCGGGAGGGTTCCTTTCCGCCCTCGCGGCGTCACTCGCGCGCGCGCGCGTCCGTCGCTTGGGGCCGCGGGGATCGTCGGAGAGGGCGCTTCTCGGAATCGGGAAATCTACCACCCCCGCGGCTTTCGCGATGGCGCCCTCCTCCGCGCCCTCGAAGCCGCTCACGGCGTGGCAGCAGGGCATGAAGGCGTATTTCTACGTCATCGTGTGGATGAGCATCAGCATGAGCGTCATCCTGTTCAACAAGTACATTCTGGCGTACAGCGGGTTCAAGTACCCCATCGCGCTCACGATGTGGCACATGGTGTTCTGCACCTCCGTCGCCACGATGATGGTTCGCGTGTTGGGGACGACGAAGCGTCTGCACATGCCGCGTAAGGAGTACGTGAACCGCGTGGTGCCCATCGGCGCGCTGTACGCCGCTTCGCTGTGGTTGAGTAACTCCGCCTACCTCCACCTGAGCGTGAGCTTCATTCAGATGACCAAGGCTCTGATGCCCGGCTTGGTGTACGTCTGCGGCGTCATCTTCGGGATGGAAAAGCTCACCGGCGTGACGAGCCTGAACATGGGCATCATCGCGGTCGGCGTCGCGATCGCGGCGTACGGCGAGATCAACTTCATCTGGATCGGCGTCGTCGAGCAGCTCAGCGCGTTGGTCTTCGAGGCGCTGCGGCTCATGCTCGTGCAGGTGCTCATCACGCGCAAGGGGTACGGGATGAACCCGATCCAGTCGCTGTACTACGTCTCCCCCGCGTGCGCCGCGTGCTTAGCCATCCCCTTCATCGCCGTCGAGCTTCCCGAGATCCTGGACGACGTCGGTTTGGAGATCGATTACCCGATGCTCCTCTTGAACGCCCTGACGGCCTTCGCGCTGAACCTCGCGGTGTTCTTACTCATCGGCAAAACCTCCGCCCTGACGATGAACATCGCGGGCGTCATAAAGGACTGGATGCTCATCTTCGCCTCCCAGCACCTGTTCGGGAACGCTGTCACGTTCCTCAACTACCTCGGGTACGTCATCGCGTTCCTATCCGTTGGGATGTACAACTACAACAAACTCAGAGCGGCCAAGGCGAAGGAACGCGCCGCCGCCGCGAGCGCAAAGGCGGAGCTCGTTCGGGAAGGCAAGAGCGAATCCGCGGCGTGAGGAGAAAAGGGGGAGGGAGGGTCGTACTCGTAGGGCAGCGCGCGTGGACGACGGTTCGCGCGGTATCGAAGGGCGAGTGAAATCGCGCGTCGGAGAGTACTCGTAGGGGAAGGGGGGAGAAACGAGGGGGAGGGGGTGAAAGGGGCGGGCGAAAGGGGCGGCGAATTCCACCTCGGCTCGGGCGTCGAGTCGCCGTCGAGTCGCTGTCGCGCCCGCGGGTCGCGGCCGGAGCTTTTGAAACGATGCGGGTCGAGTTCGTATTCAGACGCACGTACTCCCTCCCCGCTCGATACTCTCTGTCGCCTCGACGTGTGACGTGGAGACGCGTTCCCCCTATTTTCGTCCCGCGCGACGATCGATCCCCGCCTCGCCGTTGCGTCGCCCCCGGGGCGCTGCTAACGCTCGAGGCGCTCGTCGACATCGCGCGAAACCCCCATAAACTCTTCTCAGCCTCTGCGGCGCTTCATCGCGCGCCGATTAATCGCCCTTGCGACGGAAGCTGCACCCCTCCGTGAGGCGCGCGCGACCGCCGGTGGGCTGGCAGAGCACCGCGGAGCAAGAGCCGCACAGCACCACCGTCTGCGAGTGGCTGAAGACGGTGGTGATGTTGAAGCAGCCCTGGCACTTCACGTCCATGAAGAAGGAGTTAGGGCTCTGCACGAGGCGCTTGAGCTTGTGCTTGCGAGCCTCCAACTCCGCGGGGGGGTTCATGAGATCGACATCCTGGGCGAGCACCTGCGGCGCGGGCGCGGCGACGAGGGAGAGAAATGGCGTAAGTCAGCGACGTGTGCTTTTAGGGTTTGTGGGCTGGCGCGCGCGCGCGGTGGCGACGCGGCGAGCCCGACGCGCGGCGGGGAGACCGAGGCCCGCAGAGGGACGCTCGAAACGACTGGCGAGCGAGCGCGGACGAGCGCGCGCGGCGGGGGACGCCGAAACCGGTCGCGTCGCGCGCGATTCGAGCCCGGACCGCGCGCGTCATGACGCGGAACCGCGCGCAGCCGCGATGCCGTCGACGCGCGATGACGTTGCGGGGAAGCGCCCCGGCGACGCGATTCGAGCCCCGCGAGGCAATCGCGAGCGGGGGTATCGCGCGCGAAGCGAGCCGGACGAGGGTGCCGCCTCGCCCTGACGCGTGCGCGAGCGATCGGCGTCGGCCTCGAGCGCGCCGCCGCGCGCGCTCGCCTCGGGAAAAACCCAGATCCCGCGAGCGGGAGGCAGATGGGAAAAAGCGGCATCGGGCGCGTCGCCGTCGCGCCGGCGCGCGCGCGGGCGACGACGAGGCCGCGCTCGCGCGCGCGAGAGAGAGGGGGAAGGTGCGCGCACCATCTTTGCAGTGTCGAACTTAGCCAAGTTCGTGCTGCGCAGGCAGAAAGAGGGCGAGCGAACGGGCACGGAGCCGCTCTTCAAGGCTCGGCGGGTTTGGGCTTGGTTGGGGTCTGGCCCGGTGGCCCGCGTCGACAGCGAGTCGGGGCCGTGTTGTGGGTTGCGAACCTCGCGTTTCACGGTCATTATTTCAAGACCAGATGATCGTACGAAAATAGCCGACGTTTTCCCGAGACTCATCCTGCACCTGCCGTCACGATCGGCAGCCGCGCCGAGGCGAAACCTGAGGCCACGCTTCGGTCTGTTTTATCGCCCCTGCGACGCACGCCTCCCGCCCTCTCTTGCACGCGCATCCGTCGTCAGCAGACCAAAACACTCACCATGGCCAAGCTTCGGTGCGTCTCCGCGGTGACGCCGCTTCGACGCGCGCGCGACGTCGGCGGCTGCGCCTCACCCCCCGGCGCGCCCCGGCGCTTTTTCGCCGCCACGCGCGATCCACCCCCTCACTGATCGTCGGGCCGCATTTCTGCGCGGGCGGCGGCGCGCCAGCCCGCGCGCTCTTCGGCGCGCGCGGTCCATGCCGCTCGCCGGCGCCCGCGCGCGCGTCGTCGTCTTTCGCTTCGTTCGCGACGCCGCGCTTTTGTCCGCGCCCCGTCCGCCTCTTCACCGCGTCGTCGCGCTGACCCCGATCGACCGTCTCGGACCCCCGCGCCCGTCGTCTTCCCTCCCTCGACAGCGTGCACATCACGTCTTGCAACATCAAGAAGCTCGACGTGAAGTTCTACAACATCGAGCGCCCGCGGTGCTGGGTGACGGTGAACGTCGGCGAGCAGACGTACACGACGCAGGTCGGCATCGGCCTCGACCCGGAGTGGGAGGAGACGACCGAGTTCGAGATCGCGGACCCCGAGGTGGACAAGGTCGAGGGCACCTTCTTCGTCAAGTGCGAGAAGAACGGCAACGAGCAGCAGCTCGGCGACAAGCAGTCCTACGCCCTCGGCAAGCTCCTCAAGGGCAAGCAGACCTTCAAGGGCCTCGTCGTCCCGGGCGGCAAGGCGGACATGATGTTCACCGCGCTCGACTTCGGCAACGAGGAGGCCGAGGAGGAGGACGACGCCTTCATGGATTTCCTCTAAGTAGACTGTACTGTCGAACGCCACGCCGTATCACACGCCGCGCCTTCCTTCCAAATCGAGGGGAGCGAGCGGAGGGTGACGCCGCGAGGAGTCGTTCGAAGACGCGTTTGAAATGAAGAACGCGTGCGAATCTACGATACATCTTACCCGCGCGGCGCTCGCGGCGACGCGCGTCGAACGCGCACACATCGTGTTCCGCCTCTCGACGCTGAACGCTCCACCCCGACTCCCGCCTCGAAGCGAACCCTCGCCGATTCTCGTTCACGCGCGGTCTCGTCATCGCGAGGTTCTGTGATGTTCCGGTACGTGGGTTCGGTACGGTTCCGGTATGCGCTCCGACTGCATCTCCCGCATCCACCTCGCCATGCCGTCCATGTCGACCGGGACGCGGATCCTCCCGCCCTCGCCGTCGTCGATCAAAAACCCCTCCGGGTTGTCCTCGCGCGTGGCGAAGTGCGCGTCCTCGAACCGTTTCCGCGCCGCGCGTTCTTCCGCCTCCACCTCGGCGCGGCGCTCGTCCGACCACGACGCGCGCTCCTTCGCGATCGCCTCGGCTTCCTCCTTGTCGCCGGCTTTTTGAAACGCGCGGATGTCGTGGAGGCTGATCTCGAGCTCCCTCCGCGCCTTCGCGAGCACCTCCGCGCGCCGCGAGGGAGCACCGCCCGGCGCGCCGCCGGCGGAGGCGCCCGCCGGTTTCGCGCCGCCGGGGGCGCTCGCGCGGGAGCCGCTCGCGGCGTCTCGCGAAGACGCGCTCTCACTCGGGTCTCGCCCACCCCCCGTCGCGGAGGACGCGCGGAGATCCTCGCCCCCGCGGCGAAGCGGCGGCGGCCGCGACTCCTCCGCGTGCGCCGCCATGATTCGCTCGAACCCGGTCCGGGCATCACCCGCGCGCGGTCCCGGTTCTCGCATGACGTCGTCCGGACGCGACGACGAAGAGTGCGCGCGGCGGGACCGGCGAGGAGCGAACGCGAGCGAGCTCGGATGAGCTCGAGAGAAAAAGAAACCAAATGCTGTGCCTTCAAATTTTTTTCTCGCGAAACGCCGCGCGCGACGTCGCCCTCGACCGGGGTCCGGTCCGTCTCTCTCCCTTCTCCTCCCTCACCCCGTCCGGTTCGTGGGCCTTCGTCGCCTCGAGCGTCGTCGATTCCGCGTTCATCCCTTCCCCCGCGCCTAAAAAAATCCCCGCTTCGATCTCCCTCCGGAAGCGTCTCCTCGTCCTTTCCCCCCGGCTTCTTCACCTCGCGTGGCTCTGCGACCCGGTGTTCATGGAGTCGAACACCGCCTGCACGTTGCTCTCGTACTGCGAGAGCTTCAGGTTCGCCTCCTCGAGCTCCTCCCGCGTCACGAGCAGCTCCTGCAGGCTCGCCTTGGTCATCTCCTTCGCCTTGACCGCCTCCATCCGCAGCTGCACGATCTCCTTCTCGTACGAGATGACCTTCGTGGCGAGCATGTTTTGCGACGACCGCGACAGGCCGGCGAAGTTGTCGTCGACGACGAAGAGGGAATCCTCCGGGATGTCCCACTCGTCGGGCAGGACGAGGAGGTTGTTCGCGCCCTCCTGCCAGTTGTACGCCCCGTCCAAGCCCCGGACGGCGTACTTGTAGAAGAACACGCCGCCGGCGGGGAGGTCCACGTTCGCCCACCAGTTCCCGCCCTCGCCCCACGACATGGGCAGCGCTTTATGCTGGTTCCACGCCCCCAGCTTCTCGTGCGAGCCGATGATGAAGAGATCCTCCCCGTGCGCGGTGTCGTAGGGGACGCGGAACTGGACGTGGCACGGGACGTTGCTGCCGATCGCGTCGAGCGCGTGCGGGTCGTTCGGGTCGATGTTCATGAGCTGCTTCGCCTTGGACGCGATGTCGCGCCGCTCGTCCTGGAGCGTGCGCGTCGTCGCGTCCAACGCGCGGGAGGAATGGTGGTCCTCGTCATGATGCGTCGTCGTGGCCACCGACAAACCCGGCGGGCCCACGACGGGGGCGGGGGCGGGCCAGTCCCCGTTCGCGTTCGCTCGGTGCGAGGGGACGCGCCTGGGCGGGCGCGTGTTCGAGCCCTTGGACGGGTGGCTCACCCAGGCCGTCACGCGCAGGGCGGGGCGAGGGCGCTGCGCGCGCGCGGGCGCGACGCCGCGGAGGGCGGCGAGCATCCTGTGCGTGCGTGGGCCCTGTGTCGAGCGAAGCGCGGCGAAGATTCGCTCCAACGGGCGGGAACGCGCGGCGGAACCGGCGCACGGGAGGCGGCGTCCAGGGCGCGAGCGGCTCAGTCGAGGCGCTGGCGGTGCGCGCGAGGGCGACGCGTCGAGGGGCGGGCGTGCGCGTGGGCGTGCGCGCGCGGGTGTGCGCGCGCGCGTTCGCGCGACGGGGGCTGCTCGGATAAACTTGACCGTGCTTTCGCGTCAGCATGGAGCGAATCCGCCGCGCTCGAGCCCCCTAGACCGTGGAAACTTCGAACGCGCGCGTCGGATTCGCGATCGCGCGACTCGAGAACGACCGTCTGTTTGGTTCCGTTCGAGACGCGACAAGCCCCGAACGCGCCCTCAACGGAAAATCGCCATGACTGTTTGCTCATACAGAATCGCGCGAAAACGCGTCGCGTCAACCCTCCGTTCAACGCCGAGTTCGATTTCGACTCCCCCGACCTTCGCGCGCTGACTCGGACGGTTCCTTTCAAGGCGACCGCGAAGCGGCGAGAATCGGAACCCAAACGCGGTCGAGGTTTCGCACCGCGAAAGCGAAAGGCGCGGTCGACCCGCAGCGAAACCCGCGAGTCGGGAATCGTCGGTCGGCTTCCCAAACCGGCGCCCGAACCGGCGCGGCCCGATCGCGCACGCGCGGAGAGCAGTTGCACTGTCGCGACGCGAGCTGGCGTCGCAATTCCCGCGCGCGTCTCCCGCACTCTCTCCGCCGCCCCACCGCCGACGCCCTTCTCCTCCGCGCACGGGTTCGGTCGCCTCGATTCGCGCGCGCGTTAGATGCTCGGCCTGCTGTTCGGTCGTCGCGCGACGGAGGAGGAGCGCGCGTCTCTGCGTCGCAAGTGCGCGACGCGCGAGACCGCTGTGGCGCAGTGCCTCGCGGCGAACGACGCAGCCTCGTGCGACGCGTTCGGACAAGACCTGGACCTGTGCAAGGTGCGCGCCGGCGCCTCCGTCGCCTATGTATCCATCGCCTCCGCCTTCACCGACCCCGTCTCGCCCGCCTCGGCGCGATCGCGCGAACCCCCGTTCCCCGATCGATCGTCACCCCGTTCGGCGCGCGCGGACTTTTCGTTGTTTCCCGCCGCTTCGCGCGTCCTGATCGCGAACCCCCCACACCGCCCCCGCCCCCGCCCGCGTGCAGGGCCGCGTGGTGTGCCCCGACGCCGCCGCCGCGTTCTCTCGCTGCACGCACCTCGTCGTGAACCACACCGGCAAGAAGGCGGACCTCCCCGACTGCGGCCCCGCGCTGAAGAAGCTCCGCGCGTGCCTCCGCTCGAAGCGCGCCTGAGCGCATCGTTTCGTCACGAGCGCGCTCCCGGACGACGACACTCCACTTGCCCCGCGTTTCTCATGCCGGGCCGAGGCGGCGCGCGGCCCGGGGCGGGCCGCCCGAAGGGTTCGCTCGGTAAGCGCCGCCGCGAGGAGATGGCGCGGAGCGAGGCCTTGACGCCTCGGACGCCGGCGGAGTCCCCCGACCCGAAGCGCCGCGACGTCTCCCCGCCGCCCCGACACTCGCCGGCCCGAACACATATCGCCGCGAGGGATTCGGATTCTGATTCTCCCCCGACGATCTCCGCGCCCCCGCCCGGGGATCTCGTTCGCCATCACCGTGAGTTCGCCGCCGCGCTCGACTTCATCGGGACGTTCGTGGCCGCGCTTTTGCCCCGGTTCCGCGACGCCCTGGACGCCGTCGAGCGCGACTCGGCGACGCGCGGCGACGTCCTCGCCCCGGAGGCGCTGCGACGCGCCGTGAGTGGTATTCGGAGAGACGATTCGGAGGCGTCGGACCCGAGGGGGACCTTCTTCGCGTCGAGCGCGTTCGCGGCCTCTCTGGAGGCGGCGTTCCACGCCCCGGGACGCCCCGAACACGCCCCGCTCCTCGCGACGGTGCACCTCGGCCTGCTCTCCTCCGCGGAGCGAAGCGAAAAGGACGAGGGATCCCGCGCGCGCGAGTTCGCCGACGGTTCCGCGGGCGCGAGAACGACGCCTCGCTCGGGACGACCCGAATCATCGTCCACGTCGTGGGTCGCGAAACTCGCGCGTACGGTCGCGGAGGCGTGGGAACCGCTCGCGTTCGAGGCGACGCTCGTGGGCGACGCTCCTCCGCCGCCCGCGCGCTTCTTCGAGAGGAAGAAGAGTCGCTCGTTCTCGAAAAAGGCGCGAGAGGAGGCGGCGGCGTGGTATTACTCGAAAGACACGCCCCCCGCGCTCAGAGCGCTCGCGCTGTGGGCGCTCTGCGAAGACGCGCTCGTGCGCGGCGAGGACGCGAGGCGGATGATCGACGCGCGAGGCGGCGACGAGGACGCCTTCAGGCGCGGGCCGACGGCTCTGGAGGCGTCTTCGAACGGGGAAGGGGCAGACGACGCCGGGGCGGAAAAAACGGGAACGTCTCGGGGTCCCGGAGAGGCGCTCCGCCGCGTCGGGTTCGGCGCGAGGGTGTACCGCGAGGCGCCGGCGCGGTGGAGCGAGACGCCGAGGTGGGGAACGCGCGCGAGAGGCCGCGGCGACGATCCGGACGCCGACGCGGACCAGTGGGCGTTTTTGTCGGACGACGAAGCGTCGGACGAGGACCGTCTCGAGAGAGCGTTTTCCCGCGACGAGGGGTCGGACTCGGACTCGGACTCGGAGGGCGGGCGCGCGCGTCGGCGCGTTCGAACGCCGAGCGTCCGCGAGCGCTTCGCGCGGCGCCTCGGCGTTCGCGCGCGCGACGTGATCGTGTCCGAGGCGAGCGCCGGGGTTTGGCGCGAGCGCCTCGCGCGGCGACGGAGGGCGAGGGAGATGGCGAGACGGCGCGCGGCGAGGCACAAACGCCGACGACTTCGAGCGACGGACGAAGCGCCGCCGGACGCGCTCGCGGCGCGCATCGCGAACGAAGCGCGCCGCCTCGCTCTCTCGGCGGTTCCCGCGTCCTCTTCGTCGTTAACGGCCGCGGCGTCCTTGTTCGCGCGCGCGGTGAAGCGGGTCTTGCCGTTTTACCGCGCGGCGGCGGACCGAACGCTCGTCGGCGCGTCCCTCGACGACGCGCCGTGCGCTTCGTGCGGCTCGCCCGAGGACGCCGCGAGCTTCGTCCTGTGCGACGGGTGCCCCAACGGAGGCCACGCGCGGTGTATGGGGATGCGGGGCGTCCCGGAGGGGGACTGGTGGTGCCCCGCGTGCGTCGCGAGGGCGGACGTGTGCGGAGACAAAAGCTCCGATGAGCCGAACGGTATGCACACCTCGAGACGCGAACCTGCCCTCGGAGGGGGGCAATTCGGCTCGCTCCCGCCCTCGCCGCCGACGGCGGGCGAGTGGGCGTGCGAATGCGCCGGCGCGGACGAGATGGAGAGGCGCGGGTTCACGACGCTCGCCGACGAGGCCCGGTCGAGGGAGCGCGCTCTCGTCGGCAGTCTGCACTGCTCCGTTCGCTCCGCTCACCGCTCGGCGCCGCGCATTCCTCCGTTTTGGCGCCCGGCGGAGGCGTGCGTGTCGCTGGAGGATCTGCCGTGCATGCGGTGCGGCGACGCGGGCGACGAGGAGGCGTTCGTGCTCTGCGAGCTGTGCCCGAACGGGGGGCACTTCGAGTGTCTGGGGATGCGGGAGCTGCCCGCGGAGGCGTGGACGTGCGTCGTGTGCGAGGAGGACGAGGCGAGGGAAACGAGGCGAGGGGCGAGATGAGCGAAACGCGGAAGGTGGACGCATGGGAGGGCGACTACACTTTTTTGTTACGTCGGGCGTGGCAGAAACGACGCAAGGGTCTTTTGCTCATCAGCCGACCGACCGAAGTCGGGACCCGCGCCGGCCGACCCGCGCGCGCGCTGCACTTCATCAACTCGTCACTCGCGCGACAATCGCGATAAGCTCTGAGCTCTATCTCCGCCACGTCACCCGCGCCTCACCACTGTTCGTCCGCGCATCAGGGCACTGACTCCTCCCTCGCCGCGATGTCACACGCGACGCTCGTCTTCGCGTCGTCCGCGCGCGTCCTGCCTCGCGCGCGCCTCGACCGCCGCGTCGTCGCTTCGCGCTCGCGCTCCGCCGGCGCGCGATCGGCGCGCGTCGTCAGAGTCTCCGATGGGAAACGTCCGACGTCGCTCGGCGCTTCGGGCGCCCCCTCGCGCCTCGTCGTCGTTCGCGGCGTGGACGCGGAGGCGGACGCGGAGACCGCCTCGGCGCCCCCCTCGGTCGCTCCTTTGTCCGCGGCCGAGGGGTACGCGAAGCTCGACGGCGTCTTGGGTTCGATTCGCGATCTCCCCCCGAGCGAGCGCGGCGACGCGGCGGAGGCGGCGACGAAGGACGTCTCCGCCGCGCTCAACGGCATGAAGGCCGCGGGCGCGGTCCAGCGCTGGGACTGCTACCCCGAGCTCCAGCGCCGGAACATCTTCCCGAATGAGCTCGCGCAGATGGGCGTCAAGGACGCGAGCGCGATCGCGCGCCCGAGCGACGCCAACGACTTCAACTTCATCGTCGCCGTCGTCATGAGCACGAGCTTCCTGGCGCTCATCGTCGGCGTCGTCCTCCCCGGGGACTGGGGCGCGTTCGGGTCCTACCTCATCGGCGGCATCTCCCTCGCCGTCCTCGCCATGGGGTCCACCGCCCCGGGCCTTCTCGCGGTCGCGATCGACCGGTTCGCGCGAATCGACCCCTCGTACCGCGACCGCATCGCTCGGCACGAGGCGGCGCACTTCCTCGTGGGGTACATGCTCGGCACGCCCGTGGCCGGGTACTCCCTGGGGTTGGGCACCGCGCACACGGATTTTCTGGAGGCGAAGCTCGAGCGCAAGGTGTACGGGCGGATCGCGATCAAGGAGAGCACGATGCTGCCGCTGGCGTGCATCAGCATGGCGGGCGTGGCGGCGGAGGCGATGGCGTTCGAGGACGTGCGCGGACAGGAGGCGGACCTCAGGGACCTGCAGAGGATCCTCAACAAGTGCGAGCCCAAGCTCGGGGACCAGGCGCAGCAGCAGCTCACGAGGTGGGCGGTGTGGCAGAGCGCGAGCATGCTCAAGAGGCACGAGAAGGCGTTCGAGGCGCTCGTGGAGGCCATGAAGGGGGGGGCGAGCGTGCCGGAGTGTCTCAGGGCCATCGAGAACGCGCCGGAGACGACCGGGGAGTAGAGCGCGCAGACTCAATAAAAATATTCTTGAACACCTCTCGCGACAGAAACTCACCAGCCGTGACCGAGTTTTGAGCACGTTTTTTATTCGGGCAGCTACTGTACTTGACGGACAGCAGCCGGCTCGTCGTGGTCCCTCGGACGTTCCGAGGCGGCTCCTCGCGCCTCGACGGAGGCGCGGCGACGGGGCGCCGCGGTCACTCGCGCCGCGCGAAGCGACCGTCGCGGCGCGAACGTCGCGAGGTCTCATGTCGTCGGACGCCACCGAGTCGAACCCGTTCGCGACGCGTCCCGCCTCGGGGGGCGACGCGTCGCCGCGGGACGAGGAGGCGAACCCGTTCGCGGAGGCGATGGCGTCCGTGTCGCTGGAGGAGGTGCCTCGCGCGACCCCGGGCGCGGGCGACGCGGAGGACGCTTCCGGCGGGGGCGCTTCCGGCGGATCCGGCGGGAGGGCGTCGCCGCGCGGCGGATCGCTCGCGGACACCCTCGGCCGCGTCGTCGGGTGGTCGTCCACGACCGCGGCTTCGCCTCCCCGGAAAGGACCCGGAAAGGACGACGACGGCTTCGCCCACCAGTACCCCTTCGAGGACGGCATCCTCGGCGAGGGCCTCGCGACGTACGGCGGTTCGGATCGCCCCGCCTCGTCCGTCGCCGAGCGCGAGCGCGAGCTCGCGAGGCGCGAGGCGCGCGTGGCGTTGGCCGAGGAGACGCTCCGGTCGCGCGAGCTCGGCGAGGACGCCTCCGCGCGGAGGAAAAACTGGCCCGCCTTCTACCCCCTCGTCCACCACGACCTGAACGCCGACATCCCCTCGTGCAACCGCGCGATGCTTCGCGCCGCGTACGCCGCTTGGCTGCTCACCGCGTCCGGGTACGCCCTCAACTTCGCGACGATCACGTTCGCGATGTTCGGCGGCGCCGGCGCCGGCGTCGGTGACTGGTTCATGGCCCTCCTCTTCTTCGTCCTCGGCGTGCCGATATCCTTCCTCGCGTGGTACAGGGGCCTCTACTTCGCCGCGCAGAGAACCGACCGGTTCGGGTTCTGGGCGACCGCGTCGTACGGCCGGTTTTTTTTGAACTTTTTCGCGCACCTTCTGGTGTGCTGTTGGATGCTCCTCGGCCTCCCCGTCGTCGGGTCGATGTGCGCGGGCGTCTTCTTCACCCTCCGAAGGTTCGGTTCCAAAGGGGGGGGCTTCGTCGACTTCGTCGGCGCGTTGGGGCTCGCGAACAACCTCCTCTGGGCCGCGACGCTCGCGACCAGCTCGTGGGTCGGGTCCGCCGCGCTCAAGCGGTTCAGGGACGGGGGAGGGGTCCGAGAGCTCCGGAGGGGGGGCGAGACCCTCGCGAGCGCGAGCCGGTTGGCGTGACGTTTCGATTTTTTTTTTTCAAAAAGAAACAAAAGCGCGCGCCGCTCGAGGCGACGCGCTTTCTTTCGTCCCGCGCGCGTTCGGGTCGTTCAGATGTCCCCGTAGTCTAGCACGACCCTCTCCGGGGGCTTCTGCGCGTCCAGGTCGGCGTACCCTCTCGGCCCGCCGACTCGCGCGCCGCCCGCGCCCTGGCCGCCCTCCGCGACGATCGCCGCCGCGAGCGCCTTGAACTCGCGCCCGCCGCGCCCGCCGCGCCCGCCCCTTCCGTCGCGGCGCTCGCCTCGCCCGCCCTTGCGCTGCCCTCCCTCGCGCCCCGCGTTCTCTCGGCCGTCCTTGTTCGCCTTCTTCTTCGCCGCCTTCTCCTCCTCCCTCGCCGCCTGGAGGTAGTTCTCGAGGAAGATTTGGTCCAGGATCCGCTCCCTCTGTGCGTCCACCGCCGCCGCCTGTTTCGTGTTGATGTGCTTCATCACGAACTCCTCCGCGACAAACTGCTTCGCGCTCAGCGTGCAACCGAACCGCTCCTCCGCGTGTTTGATCACGCACGAGCGCTTCCACGCCTCGAGCTCCCGCTCCACGCGCTCGTGGCCCAGGCGAAGCTCCGCGGGGTCGCCCGCGGTGACGCGCCTGGAGAACCACCGGTCCACGCGGCTCGCCCACTTCGCGAAGGGAGAGCGCTGCGGCTTCGAAGAAGCCGCCTTCTCCCCGCCCTCCGCGTCCATCGCCGCGGATCCCTTCTCCTCGCCCTTCTCATCCGCCTTCGCCACGTCATCCTCGTCCATCTTCTCCTCCGCGTTCACGATCGCCCGCGTTTCGTCCCCCTCCTCTTCCTTCGGTTCCTTCGGGGGTTCCGCCGGTTCGGGCTCGGGCTCCGCGGTGGCGTCGTACTCCTCCGCCGGGCCCCTCGCGAGCGGTCCGTCCTTCGCGGCGTCCCTCGACGCGGGCGGCGCGCGGAGGTACTCCGCCGCGGACATCTCCGCCGCGGCGTAGTAATCCACGCCGTGCACCCTCCAGCAGTACACGAGTCGGCGGTCCACCGCGGCGGCGAGGGTCTCGGCGTCCGCCGCCTCGGGCTCGAACGCGTCGTCCGACGCCGCCTTCGCCACCGGCGCCTCGGACTCGTCCCCGAACCGCGCCGACTCGCCGGGGTCCACGACGACGCCCTTCTCCGCGTCGAGGAGCGAGACGAGCGACGCGAGCTGGCGGAGGTCTCGCGCGAGCCGCGCGGGCGACCACGCCCGGGGCGGGACGGGCCACCGCCCCTTCGCGTCCTTCGTCTGCGAAGCGTCGGAGGGGGGGGCAGAAACCGCGGAAACCCCCGCCTCCGCCTTCGCGTCCTTCTCCTCCGCCTTCGCGTCCTCCTCCGTCTCCATCGCATCCGCCTTCTCCGACTTGTCATCCTTCTCCTCGGGATCAACAGGCTGGGGCGCCTCGCGGGTCGCGGGCTTGGGCAACTCGAGTTGGTTCTTCGCGACGGCGCGCGCGAAGGCGCCCGCCTCGAGGGCGGCCATCTCCGCTCGCTGCTTGATGGGCTCCGCGAGCTTCCGCGGGTCGTGCGCCTCCCTCACCGCGGGGTCGTCCCTCGGCCCGCCCGGACGATCGAACTCCTTGCGCCGGAACGCGTCCGCGTGCTCGCGGCGGTACTGCTCGTACTTTTGCTCGCACTCCGCGGGCGTGGCGTCGTCCGTGACGCGCTGCAGGCAGAACTCGCGGAAGCTCAGCGCCTGGCCGCCGCGCCCGCGGCCGTCGCGCGCGCCGCGGTGGAGCACGACGCGGCGGCCTCGGCCGTCGCTGCCGCGGTCGTCGAAGCGGCGACGCTGCGGCGAGCGGTCGTGTCGCTCGCGGTCGTGTCGCTCGCGGTCGTACCCGCGGTCGCGAGACGCGCCGCGGTCGCCGCCGTGCGGCGGCCGATTCCCGCGCTCGTCGGGCGGGCCGCGAGAGGGGGAGCGCTGGCGCTTGAACCCGCCGCCACCCGTCGGCGCGTCGGCTCCGGGCCGACCGGGGGGCAAGGGCGAGCGCGCGCGGTCCTCCGAGGGGACGCGGACGTCCGCGTACGGATCGGGCGGGAGGTCGTGATCCATGGCCGGCCTCGAGAGATCGCGCGGCGAATCGGCGGGATCGACGGGCGCGATCACACGCCGTCCGGGGGGTCGACGCGGGGAAAGACCGCGAGCGAGGACGACGCCGAGCGCGGCGACGACGTGAGACGCGCGTGTGCGGCGCGCGTGCGACGGCGGCGCGACCGAAAGTGGCGGGGGCGTCGGGGAGGCGCGCGGGCGCGAGCCGGAGATCGGCGCCAAATTGGCGGCCGCGCGCGAAGACGACGAGACCCAAGAAATCGACGGTCCGAGCGCGCTGAGCCACCAGACCCGCGCTGAAGACGCGGCCGCCGCGGGGACCGTCAGATGCGAACCAGGGGCGAATTTGTTCAGGCTGGAGATTTCTCCGTCATCGGAGTTTCGTACAATTTCGCGCGTATTATGATATTCCTCTGAGTTGTCGTGAGACAGTCGCTGTCTCTCGTCTATTTCTTTCGCAAGCTCGCGCGCTCTTTCCCGTCGACGATCACCACGCTCTTACTCGCCGTCGCGCCGCTCTTCCTCCCCGCCCTGTTCTTCGCTTTCGCCCACTCATCGTCCGACTCGTCGTCGTCGGTCATGATCGCCGCGTCGGCGAGGTTCTTCGCGCTCTTTGTCGACTTCGACCGCAGCGTCTCCATCACCTCCACCCTCAACACTTCCGGCATGTTGCCCACGTCGAGGTTCATGGAACGCCGCATGAACGCCACGAGCGCATCCTCGTAGTGGAGCACTTCGTCTTCCCCGATGCAGTACTTTCCGATGTCGAGTTTCTTCATGAAGCGCACCATCCCGAGGGCCGTGACTCTCGTCCCTTTCAGCCCGAGCGGCGGCGGCGTGCGGCGCACGAGCTCCGCCACCCTCGACGCGGGGATGCGCCCCTCTCCCTTGCGATCGATCATTATCCACGCGATCTTGAACTGCTCGATGTCCTCGTCCGTCACGTCTTCGCCCTCCTCTTCCTTTTTCTGGTTGCTGAAGGTGTCAACGACGACGGCGATGAGAAGGTTGAGCGTCACGAACGAGCCGAAGATGACGAAGGTGATGAAGTACAGCGGCGCCCCCGCGATGCCGCAGCACTCGCCGATGGCGCACTCGTCGCTCGAGTCGCAGTCGTCCTTGACCATCACGTCGTACATGATCGAATTCCACGCCTCGCCCGTGACCATGCGGAGAAGGGTGAGTAAAGAGTTGCCGAAGTCGCGGAAGTTCGCGTGCTCGTTGTGCGTCTCCCCGAACTTCACCTTGCCGAAGAGGTGCATCCCGAGCACCGCGTACACGAAGCACAGCAGGAAGAGCAAACCGCCGATGTTGATGATCCCGGGCATGGAGATGATGACCGTGTTGAAGAGCATTCGGAGCCCCTTCAGTCTTCGAACGAGCCTGAAGAGCCGCGCGAGGCGAAGGACGCGAAGGACGCTCGCGCCGCCGCCGGTGCCGAAGGCGAAGCCGATGATGCTCATCACGACGCAGAAGAAATCAAACTGGTTCCACCGCTCGGCGAAATACAACCGAGGCCCCATCGCGAGGAGCTTCACGGTCGCCTCGAAGATGAACACCGCCGAGCACCCGATCGAGACGCCCTCCAGCGCGACCGTCCACGTGTCGGACTGCTGGTAGTGCTCGCACGCCATCGCCGCCGCGTTCAAGACGATGAAGCCCATGATCGTGAAGTCGAAGCGCTCGTCGTGCGAAAACTTGAACAGCGCGCTCCGCCACGGGGACGTCTGCATGTTCACCTCATCCCCCGCCTCCTTGAAGAAGTTCTTCTTCCTCTGCGCCCAGAGTTTCTGTTCCTTCGTCATCGTCGCCGACCCGCCGTCGCCGCTCTCCTGCGCCATCTGCGTGAAGTTGTCCAGGATGATACCGATGAAGAGGTTCAGGATGAAAAAGTTGGCGACGATTTCAAACGCGATGAAGAAAAACGCCATGGGCGGGTTGTTATCCCGCTCGGGCGCCGTGTCGGGCGACGTCGAGTCCACGCCGTTGTACATCACCGCCGTCCACCCCTCCGTCGTGGACATCTCAAACAGCGTCTGCATGGCGTTGAAGACGTTGTCGAAGTTCATGTCGTCGCTCGACCAGCTCCGCTCGCGGTACTCCGAGTACGCGTACGTCCCCGCGCACGCGCTCTCCGTCGAGACGGAGACGGCGCCGAGGCAGGATTTAGCCACGGGGTTCCACGCCAGCGCTCTCGTCTCGTTCACCCACCCGTCCACGCAGTCGACCCTCGCCGCCACGTCCGGGTCGTCGCACCGCGCGAACGCGCCCATGAACAGCTGCATGCCGAGGATGCCGAAGATGAGCCAGAAGAGCAGCGCGACGAGCATGACGTTGCCGAGACCGGGCAGGGAGCGCAGGAGCGCGTTGACCACAACCTTGAGCGCGGGGACGCGCTGGATGACGCGCAGCGGGCGCAGCGCCCTGAGCGTGCGCAGCGCGCGAACCCACCCGAGGTTCGCGCCGCTCATGATTTTCCCGACGATCCCGACGAGGACGATGAACCCGTCCAGACAGTTCCACGGGTCCCTCAGGTACGTCCCCTTCCGCTCCTCGAGCCACAGCCCGTACGCGACGAGCTTCACCGCCATCTCGCACGCGAAGATGACGATGAACGCGGTGTCGACGGCGTCCAGCGCGTCGGCAAACGAGTCGTTCTCCATCGCTCGCGGGGACTCGAAGACCATCATGATCGAGCTCGTCGCGATGAACGCCATCACCACCGCGTCGAACCTGTGGTCGTCGCAGAGCGCGAAGCACGCCTTCCTGATCGGGTTGTCGCGGGAGAAGATTTTGAGCGACTTGGCGCGGTACGCCTCCAGCCGCTTGGGCGCGTTCCCGGGCTGCGGCGTCGCGAGCGTCATCGGGTCGTACAGCCCGCAGAAGAGCGCCGACGCCCAGCTCATCTGCTCGGGGTTATTGAGCTCGTCGTACTTCGCCTGGCGCTCAGCCTCCAGGCGCTTCGCCCGCTTCTCCTCGTCGGCGCGCATGCGCTCCTCCCGCTTGATCCGCTCGGCTTCCTCCGCCTCCAAGACGCGGTCGTACGCCAGCGTCGCGAGCTTCGTCCACCGCTTCTCCGCGCCGTGCTTCATCTTCTTATCCGGCAGCTCGCTCCACCACCTCTCCAGCTCGAGCTCCGCGGGGGACTTCTCGGTCAAACCCCTCTCCTTGCTCATGTACGTGTTGAAGAAGGAGATGCTCTCGAGGAGCTTCCTCGTCTCTTTCATGTCGCTCGAGATCTCCTGCGCGGAGAAGTTCGTGAGCAGGATGGCGATGAACAGGTTCAGAACGAGGAAGTTGCCGATGATGAGCAAGGCGACGAAGTACAGCGAACTCCACGACCCCGACGCGGCGACGCCGTCGTACATCACCGCGTTCCAGTCCTCCCCGGTGAGGACCTGAAACACCGTCACGAGCGCCCAGAGCAGGGTGTCGAAGTTGTGCCGAGGCGTGTCGCCGTCGTCGCCGAGCCCGCACATCTTCCCCCCGAACATCTGCATCCCGAGCAACGCGAAGATGAAGATGGTCAGGACGACGATGAACGCGAACTCCCCGAGCGACATGACGGTGAGGTACACGGTGTACAGAAACCGCTGCAGCCCCTTCCAGCTCCGGACGAGCTTCAAAACCCTCAGGATGCGGAACGAGCGGAGCGCGGAGAGCGACCCGCTGTTCGCGAGGGCGAGCTCGGCGAGGCTCAGGAGCACGACCACGGCGTCGAAGATGTTGAAGGAATCCTGAACGTACTCGCGGGGACCCAGGCCGGCGATTTTCAAAACCATCTCCAGCGCGAAGGAGATGGTCAGCGCCAGGTTGCACGCCGCCAGACTGTCCGCGTACGTGTCGGACATGCCCTCGTACTCCATCGCCAACGCCAAGGTGTTGGCCAAAATCAGAGACGTGAAGAACGTCCCGAACCGCGGCGACTCGACGACGGAGCGAATCGCGGCGACGCCCCCTTTCCTCTTCCCGTTCCCGAGGGGACCGAACACCGCGTCGACGAAACTCCCCGTGCTGGCGCCGCCGCGGATGCCCGTCGCCGACGACCCGGCGTCCGAGTCCGAGTCGCTCTCGTCGCCTCCGACGCCGATGTGCTCGATCACGGCCTTACGCTTCGCGATCCTCTCCTCCATCAACCGTTCCTGCTTGGCCTCTTCGGTGTCCTCGGCTTGTTCCGCCTCGAACTTGGCCTCGGCGCTCTCCTCGTCGTACACCTCGGTGATCACCGCCAGCGCCAGGTTGAGGAGGAAGAACCCGCCGAAAAACACGAGCAACAGAAAGTACGCGACGCTCCACCCCGTGACCGCGTCCATGGCCATGTACATGATGGGCGTCCACCCCTCCAGGGTGATGCACTGGAAGATGGTCAGAAACGCGTGCGCGGCGTTGTCGAAGTGCATCAGCCCGTACGCCGGATTGTGTGCCTTCATGCACCGCTGGCCGCTCGGGCACTCGTACGTGCCCGTTCCCGCGCTGCCCGTCTCGCACGTCCGCTCGTCGTCCTCCGCCAGCAACACCGCGACGCCGGACGCCATGCCCGCGACGTCCCCTCGGCACATGATGACGTCTTCGACGCTCGTGAATTGGTCGCACGTCGCGTCGTCCACGAGCGTGAAGCACCGATTCCGGAGCGCGCCCATGAACGTCTGGAGGCCGAAGATGCCAAACACGGTGAAGAAAAACACGCAAAACAACAACACGTTCCCGATCATCGGGATCGCGCGCAGCATCGTGTCGATGAGCGTGCGCATCCCGGGCATGACGGAGAGCGACCGGAGTGGGCGCAGGACGCGGACGACGCGCAGGGCGGAGACGCCGCCGCCGATGCCGGGCAGGAGCGACACCAGCGACACGACGACGACCAAAAAGTCCATGACGTTCCACCCGTCGCTCAGGTACGACCCCTTCTCGAAGTAAAAGCCCATGGCGATGATCTTCACGAGCATCTCGAGCGTGAAGACGGTCGTGAACACCAGCTCGCTGTCTTCCATGGCGGCGTTTCCCGCGCCGCTCGTCGACGCGTTGGAGCCGGTGGACGCGCACCCCCGGCCCTCCAGCTTCGTCGGCTGCATCAGACACAGCACGACAGCATTCGAGGCGATGAAGGCGAGGATGAACCGATCGAACTGCCACGAGTCGTTCACCACGATGCACGCCCTGCGCAGCGGGTTCGTGAGACTCAAGGTGCCGAAACATGACGTCTCCGCGTACTGGTGAGGAGGGTCATCGGACGTCGACGCCACCTGCGTCGGTTCGCGGACGAAGAAAGAACAAGAATGAACGTCGGTGGGTCAGCGTGACGGCGGTCTCTCGCGGTGGAAAAATTGTCGATCGCGAAGCCCCAGCGCGCGCGAGACGTCATCAAGAGGGCAAACGCGGAGGATAGAAATGCGGACGACGCGGAGAGCGGACGGGCGATGGTCGCGAAGAGCGTGGCGGAAGCGAGTGGACGCACCTCGACTTGAAGATCCTCGACGCGCGATGCATCGTCGACCGCCTCGCACACGGGTCCGGGCGCGACGGACATATTTAATCGTCGTCCACTTCGGTCCGGCGCGCGCGCGGAAGCGATCTCGACCGGATCCGGCGCACTCGAGTGCCGCTCCGCGGCTCGAGCGCCCGCGCCCGCCGGCGACGACATGTCGGCGACGCCCCGAAGGGGTGTGCCGAGACAGATGGAGGCACCCGAGCGCCGCGAATCGAGAACCTGGTCTCGTCCCTCTTTTGCCGGCAGGCAACGGTAGACGTCTCATGACAGATCGGCAAATATGGAACCCTAAGTTGCGAGGTGGGGAAGAATTTTATGACTGGAAGTCCATAGAAATGAAAATTTTGAGGCTAATTTACAAGTCCGACGGCTGCCTGCAAGGTGATGTCGGCCGACCCGCGTCGCGGGTTGGGAGAACTGCTTAGATCTCGGAGGGAGTCGACCCGAACTCATCCCGGACGGAGTCTCTCGCCGGACTGCTCGAAGTAACGACGCCGCTCACGTGGGGTGTTATCGAAGTGTTCGACTTCGGGCCCGCTCTGGTGGACGCGCGCGCAGACGACGGGGCGCACGCCCGCGAGGTTATGGTGATGGCGACGACAGAGCGCGAGCCCATGCTCGGACGCTCCGCGCGCGGGATGGCGCGCGGCGCGGATGACGCGTCCCTCGGCGACGGCGGCGAGCGCCTGCTCGGGAGCGTCGGATCGTCCTGGACGCCATCGTCGAGGTCTGGCGCGGAGGCGACGACGGGTCGCGTTCGCGCCGCCGCGGCGGCGATCGCGACGGTGATGATCGCCGCGATGCTCATTGTCGGCGGATATCTCGCGCGCGGCGCGGGGTTCGGGATGTCGCCGGCGCTCGGCGCGCCCTCGCGGGGCGAGATCGGGGTTCGCGCGGCCAGACCGCACGGCGAGCACAACGCGGCCCGGCTCGGGATGGACCACCCCCTGGGCGATGAGTGCGAGTTCGCGTTGAGCGATCCGGTGAACTGGGGTCCGAACGAGAAGTTCACGGAGACCCTCGTGGGTCTGTTGGCGTACGGGCAGATGGCGTACGTCGTGTGCACGGAACGGTGCGACATGACCATCCCCACGCAGCTCGTGGGTAGGATCAAGATGGTGGACGGTTTGGCGGTGGACAAGTGCTTGACGCTGCAAGATCAGTCGCATTGGGTCAGGGCGAGCCTGTCGCACGGCGCCGCCATCGCGCACGCGAAGAAGTACGGGTACAAGCAGGTGGCCATATTGGAGGAGGACATGACCGCTGCCCCCGCGCCGCATCCCTGGACGGACGACGATTGGCAGTCGCTCAACGCGTTCCTCAACCGCGAGAAGGACTGGCGCGTGATTCGCATGGGCTATCGTCCCATCGAACACGAGCGGGAGGGCGTCATCGCGTGCCCGTCCGAGTGCCAGTGTGACGCGGTGGGACCGACGCTGTGTTACATGCGGAAGAGCGAATGCGCTCTGCAAGCGTCCGACGCGTACATCGTCCGCGAGCAGGATTACGATTACATCCTCGGCGCGGTGAGCGTCGGCGGGGTGATCGACTACGGCGTGCTGCAGTTCATCCCGAAACAGCTCATCCTCACGCCGCAGGTGTCGTTCCAGACCGGGTTCACCACGGCATTGGATCGGACCGACGTCCAAACGCAGCTGGCGACGGGTGCGCGCTTCCACGAGTCGTGCATGGCCCCGGCGATGCGTCGCGCGGAGTTGGGGGAGAAGACGGTGCGCGAGGGGAGAGGGGCGGGGGCGGCCGGGAACGCGCCTTGACGACTGGGGGGTGAGGGCGGCGTTTCGCGCCTGCGTTTTATTTTCGAGTTTCGGTCGTTCACCGCGCCTCGAACGTATCTAAGAACGCGTTCGCCTCCTTCGTCTCCCTCGCCACGCGCCATCTCCCCCACCCGCGCTCGTTTCCGAGGAGCCTCGCGACGGCGGGCGCGGCCGACCGCGCGGCGGCGACGTCCAGGAACGCCAGGCGCGATCGCCTCGCCAAAAAATCGTTCACCGTCTCGCAGTACTCCGCCCGCGCCGCGTGCACCACCTCCGCGGCGATCACGGGCTGACCCGGGGCGAGGCGCGCCGCGAGCGCCGGGTCATTCGCCGCGATCCCGGCGACGACCTCGGCGCGATCGCCGTACGCCCGCGCGAGGTGGTTCCAGACGTCGTCGTCGAGATCGGGCGTGGGTTTCGCTTTTCGACGCTCGCCTCGATCCGCGTCGCGCCGAAGCTTCGCCGGGAGGTCGCGCGCGTACCCGTGCGCGCCGATGACGCCGACGTTGTCGGTGTCGCACGGCCCCGCCTTCGCCCGGCACTCCTCCCCCGCGAGCTTCAACGCGGCGTCGACGGCGTGCTCCGCCATCAGCCGGTACGTCGTCCACTTCCCCCCGGAGACGGTGACCATGCCGTCGCCCTCGTCGACGACGACGTGGTCCCGGGAGACGTTCTCCGTCCCGCTCTGGCTCGGGTCCGCCGCGAGCGGGCGGATGCCCGACCACGCGGACCGGACGTCCTCGCGCGTCGCGGGGACGCTGAGATACGGAGCGAGCGCGTCCAAGATGAAATCCACCTCCTCCGCCGTGGCGCGCGGGCGAAGCGTCACCGGCGCGAGCGCGTCCGTGGTCCCCGCGATGACGCCGCCGAGCCAAGGGAGCATGAACACCACGCGCCCGTCCTTCGTCTTCGGCACGATGAGGCCCTGGTCCTTCGGCGCGAAGTACGCGGGGAGGGTGACGTGGGTGCCTCCCGCGGGGGTCACGATCGGCGCCCTCGTCGCGTCCGACATCGACCGCACGCCGTCCGAGAACGGGCCGGTGGCGTTCAGCACGCACTTCGCGCGAACCTCAAACTCGCCCCCCCCGCTCGAACGCGTCTCGCCGTCCACGACGTCCCGGACCTTCGCCCCGATGACTCTACCGCTCGCCGGGTCCTTGAGGAGTTTCGTGACCCTCGCGTAGTTGACCACGGTGGCGCCCGCGGCGCCCGCCGTCGTCGCGAGCGCCGTCGCCAGCCTCGCGTCGTCGAACTGCCCGTCCTCGTACACGATCGTCCCGAGCAACTTTCTCGAGGGTTCGGGGTCCCCGGACGCGGCGCCGAACTCCCGCGCGAGCGTCGGGAAGCTTCGCGTCGATTGCGAGGCGGTGGCGAAGCGCGACGCGGTGAGGCCGCCGAGGCCGGCGACGAGGTCGTACGCTTTCATGCCGGCCCAGTAATAGGGCACCTCCCACGCGTCGTAGCACGGCGTCGCGATCGGAAGCGCCCGAGCGAGGTGCGGGGCGTTCTTCAGGAGCACGCGGCGCTCCTTGAGCGCCTCGAACACGAGCTTGAGCTGCCCGTAGTCGAGCTGGAACACCGCCTTCTCGAGGTATCGGACGCCGCCGTGGACGAGCTTGGTGGAGCGCGACGACGTCCCCGACGCGAAATCCTCGCCCTCGACGAGCGCGACGCGCAGACCGCGCGTCGCCGCGTCCAAAGCCGCGCCCGTGCCCGTCGCGCCGCCGCCGATGATCAGAAGGTCGAACTCGACGCCGGAACGAAGCGCCGCGAGCTGCTCGCGCCGCGGCGGCGCCGACACCGAGGGGTCCGCCCAAGGCGCGGGAGGAAGCGGATTATCCGGCATCCCGAGGCGGACGAGTCCGTATCCCCCCGCGCCCGCGGCGGTCAAAGCGGCGGCCCCGGCGGCCAAGACGCGGCGAGCGGCCATCGTGGGCGAAGCCAGAGGAAGTGGACGCAGAGAACGGACGAGGCGGCCGTCGCCCACGCCAGCCGATCTGACCTCTCGAGGGTTAACAAAAAGGAACAATCGTGTCGGCGCCGAAACGCCTCGAGCGTCGCTGCGCGCCGCCCGGGCGCGCCGGTCGTCGCTCGCGAGGTCCGCCCCGGCGCGGTCTGAGTGTCAAGAAAAGGCACGAAATCTGCGGTTTCGCCCCCAAGGTTCCTTCCCTCCTCATGGCCCGGCACAAACCATCGCGCGCGCCGGCTCGGCGCGAAGGGCATCGGCGAGCGGCGACATGGCCGCGTACGGTGTTCCCCCCGCGCTCGGCGTGGCGCCGGAGATGATGGAGGAGATCTCCACGGGGGTGCGTCCCACGATCGACGCGCGCCGAGTCAGATCTCAGTAGAGCTTGGGCACGTTTCAAACGCCCGAGCTGAAGCCGCGCCCGCGTGTCCTTCCTTTCACTCACCGTCCGATCGACCCTCCCTTCCCCGACCAACCCACCTCCAGACGACGATCATGGCGTGCCAGTACAAGGGAGGCGTCGTTCTCGGCGCGGACAGCAGGACGTCCACGGGGACGTACGTCGCGAACAGGGCATCGGACAAGATCACGCAGGTGACGGACAACGTGTGGATGTGCCGTTCCGGCTCGGTGCGTCTCGGTCGACGTCGACCGCGCCGACGCGAAGGCGTCGCATTCCCGCCCGAACTTGCGCCGAAAGAGTCGCTCGCGAACTCGGCCGGGGCGCGCGCGCGAGATCCCCCGCGCGTCGCGCGACCGCGACGCGCCCCCCTCGTTTTTTTTCGCTCGAGCGGTGCACGTCGCCGACGTTTTCGCAGGTCCAACAACCCTAAGGCGAGATCCGAAGACCTCCGCTCACCTTCTCTCCCCTTCAAAACCCGCGCGGCAAAAACAGGCGGCGGACACGCAGAACGTGTGCGCGTACGTGAAGAACTTGGTGGAGGAGCACAACATGCAGCGTCGCGGCGACGTGGACCCGGGGATGGCGGACGTGAAGCTCGTCGCGAACCTCACGATGCAGCTGGCGTACAGGAACAAGGACCGCCTCAGCGCGGGGATGATCATCGGCGGGTGGGACAAGGTTCTGGGCCCGCAGATCTACGGCATCCCCCTGGGCGGGTCGCTCACGCGCGTGCCCTTCACCGTGGGCGGGAGCGGGAGCGCGTACATCTACGGATGGTGCGATAACACGTGGAAGGAGGACATGACCCGGGAGGAGGCGGAGGCGTGGGTCGCGAGGTCCATCTCGCTGGCCATCGCCAGGGACGCCTCCTCGGGCGGCGTCATCCGATTGGTCACCATCCACGAGAGCGGGAGCGCGAGACAGATGCTCGAGCCGCATCAGCACCCCCCGTGCGAATCGGAGCTGCCGGTCATCCGCCGGGACAACGCCGGGGTCACCGCCGCGTGAGTGGAAGGCGGGGGCCGGCGACGGGCAGATCAGATCTTGGAATACAAAAAAATTGCGGCGTCGAGAGGCCTCCGTCCGCTCGCCTCCAATCGTCCGCGTCTTATTTATCTTCGCGCGTCTCGTCGCGCCGTTCGCGCTCACCTCGCCTCCGCGGGAGGGTCGTTCATCGCCGACACCACGGTGTTCATGTTGGACTCGTACATCTGGAGCTTGTCCTTCGCCTCGCGCAGCTCCTCCCTCGCCAGGAGCAGCTCCTGCAGCGCCGCCTTGGTCATCTCCTTCGCTTTGTTGGCCTCCACCTTGAGGGTCACCTTCTCCTTCTCGGTCATGACGAGCTTGACCGCGAGGCGGTTCTGCGCCTCCTTCGTCAGCCCGCCGAACTGGTCGTCGATGACGTACTGCGAATCCTTCGGGACGTCCCACGGATCCGGGAGCGCGAGGAGGTTGTTGGCCCCCTCCTGCCATCGGAACCCCTGGTCGAGCGTCTTCACCACGTACTTGTAGAAGAACACGCCGCCCGCGGGGAGCTCCACCTCGCCCGTCCAGTTACCGCCCTCGCCCCAGACCATGGGCACCGCCTCGACGATGTCCCAAGCCCCCAGTTTCTCGTGCGAGCCAATGACGAAAAGATCCTCCCCGAGCTTGGTCTCGTAGTGCACCTTGAACACGCACTTCATCCCAACCTTCGTCCCGACGAGGTCCAGCGCGTTCTCCGCGGTCGGGTCCACGGACATGATCTCCCGCGCCCGACGCATGGAATCCTTAGCGTCCGCGGGGTTCGAATCGCGCGCCGCGAGCGCGTTGTTGATGGTCTCGCCCGCGGGCGCCTCGCTCGAGGACGTGGACGCGGCTCCCTCGGACAAGGTGTCGCCGCCAACCTGGCATCGGACCGACGCGCGACGGCGCGCGCGAGGGACGCGAGAGGCGGCGCGCGAGGCCTTTACGGCGTCGGCACGCGCGAGGACGGGCGCGCGGAGCGCCGAGACGGGCGCGCGCGCGGAGGCGGCGTGCGTGAGGGCCATGTCGGCGGCGGCGATCTTTTTCCGTGCCCGGAGAGCGTCACGCGCGAAAGTTTTGGCGGGATATTTCTTCCACCGGCCCGCGCGCGAACGACGGCGGGGTGGCGACGGGGCGCGGCGTGAGCGGCGCGGCGCGAAGACTCCGGTCGGTTCGCTCGGCGCGAATCGACGTCGCGGCTCGTGGGAGCGCGCGAGAGTTTGAGGAGCGCGGTGCGCGGGAATCGGATCGTAGACTCCTCCGGTCCGGGGGGGCAACGTTCGCGATGCCAGTGTGTCGTTCTCGTCCCCTCATTCTTTTTTCAAAATGCCACGCGGGACGCGAAACGACGTGAATTTCCGTTTCATGTGACTAGATTCTTGTGTGATTGGGAAACAAAATAATATCGAGACTGACTTCCATATATCCAGGTGGCTCTTTTTGGGTGGCGTTCTCGATCCGGAGACGGTCCGAGGTCTCGGACCCGTCAACGGACCGACTGCCGAACGCGCCGCGCGAGGTGGAGACTGCGACACGCGGCCACACGGGACGTTCGGGCGTTTTTTCTCCTCTCGCGAGTTTCTCCTTCGCTCTCTCTACTCTTGCACGACCGCGACGCGGTCGTTCCCTAGGTCTAAGACGAGGCGACACCCTCGGAACAGGTCGGCGCAGAGCGCGCCGTCGCAGTGCGGCGACAGCGCGAGGTCCGGCGGGTCCCCCCCCGCGTGCGTCAGCGCCCTGACCGTCTCGAACGCGGCGCCGCGAAACTCGATCCTGGCGAGTCGTCCGGAGATGACCTCCGGGTCGACGCGCGCGAGTCGGCTCCGCTCCTCCCCCGGCCCGGAAAGCACGCCCCCGGGCTGCAGCCCGACCGCGCGTTCGACCATGTTCCACTCCGCGGCGGCCTGCGCGGAGATGATCGCCCCCGCGCCCCCCGTCCCGAGGCTCAGGCGGAACAGCCGCCCGTCGAAGGAGGGGGAGTCTTCGTCTTCCTCTTCCTCTTCGTTTCCACTTCGTCTCGACTTCGGGTCCCGGGCGCGCTCGGGCGCGTCGAGCCCGCCCGGGGCGATGGAGTCCTCCGCCACCGTCACGCGCGCCCTGACGTGCGGCGCGCCCGCGATCCACGTCACCCTCTGCCAGGACGCCGCCACGCGGTCCGACGGCTCGAACGCGTCCCGGGCGACGCAGAACATCTCGAACCGCGCCGGATCGGGCGACCCAGGCGCGCGCCTCGGCGCCACGAGATCGATCACGCACCGACGCATGAAGTCCGTCCCGAGGGCGCCCACGAGCCCGCCCGGGTCGCCGCCCGGTCCCGGAGTGGGGACGGGAGGGGCGCCGGGCATCGGGAGAAGCGGCGGCGTTCGCGTCGCCGCGGCGAGAGCCTGCTCCATCATCGGCTGGTGCCGCGCCGTCGCGCCGCCGAGTGAGACGCTCCGCGCGCGGCGCATGCGGCCCGCGAGGCTCGCCGAGGCCACGCCGATGACGGACAACGCGCCGAACGGGCCCGGGAGGTCGAGCGCGTCCGCGGCGGACGGGTCGATCGCGTGACCGCTCGAGGCCGTGTCGAGGACGAACCACCCGGGGGACGCTCGGCCGTCCAAAAGCGGGCGCGCGAGGAAGTGCCCGCCCTCGCCCCGCATCGCCGAACACAAACCACCCGAGGAACCGCGCGGCGCATCCGCGTGGGCATCGCGATCTGTATCGGCGCGGACGTCGGAGTCATCCTCCGCGAGACTCGGGCGCGCGAACACCGAGTCGCCCCTGGCCTCCGATCCTTCCGATCCTTCCGATCCCGCGTTTCCATCCGATCCCGAAAAGCCGCGGAGCGTCGCGTCGGTCATCTCGAAACTCGCCTCGTCTCCCGCGGGGTACCGCGCGTGGCTCACCCCGGGAAGGACCAACCCCGCCTCCGTCATTCGCCAGTCCCCGTACGTCCACGTCTCCACGCCCTCCGGCAGGGCGATCTCGACGCGGTGCGGAACCCACCCGACGTCGGGGAGCTCCGCCAGAAACACCCTCGCCCCGACGCGGCCACCGCGCCGCGCCACCGCGAGGAGCGCCCCGGGGGCTCGCGGCGTCGGGGGCGCGGGGGGCACGAGCGGGGGGGCGTTCTCGGTCCCTAAAAACGCACTCGAGCCGCCCCCGGCCGCCCCCGATGACCCCCGACGTGACGATGAGGGCTCCGCTCGCGCGCCGCCGCGGGGCCCCCGGGAAGGTGCGTTTTTCTTCCCTCTCCGCCTCCGCCCGCCTTTGCGGCCGCCCGCCGCCGGGTCTTCCGCAGCCTTCGCGACGGCGCGCTCCCACTCCCGCGCGGGGACCATCGTGTGTTCCTCCACGAGGACGTTCAGAGGGACGTTCGAACGCAGAAGCTTCACGTTCAGCGATCGCCGCGCGGACTCTTCGAGCCACTGACCGGACCGGAACCACGACGCGAGCGTCGAACGATGCTCGCCGTCGAAGGCGTCGTCCAGCGCCGCGCCGCCGCCGAGCTCGACGCGCCACGCGCGTTCAGTCGCCGGATCGTACCCCGTTCGCGCAACGAGGGGGGGGGCGTCGGCGGGAGGGGCGTCGAGGAGCTCGACCGCGTCGGCGAAGCCCACGCCGCCGTCGAAGGAGAGGCGCCACGAGCACCGCATGCCGAGATTCACGCCGACGCCGCGAACATCGACGACGGAGGAGCGGGAGGAGGAGGAGGAGGAGGAGGAGGAGGAGGAGGACGCGGAAGAGGAGGGGTCTGAAGACGCGCTCGGGTCCCCGCGTTCGCTCGGACGACGCGCGGCGGCGGCGGCGGCGAGCACGTCCAGGACGCTCGCCTCCTCGCTCTCCCCCGCGGCGGCGGCGGGCGCGACGACGCGCGCGCGTCCGTGGCGGGCGTTTAGG
>MDSW01180487.1_pt1 | contig 29539 bp, 27 predicted proteins | sample 811171 | NCBI WGS metagenome assembly MDSW01 (sample SAMN05326641, study PRJNA326480) | marine metagenome | isolation source: seawater | place: Atlantic Ocean: North West | collected 2012 | reverse complement strand
TATTCTTTCGTTCGGAATTGTTCCTCCGTAAAGGGCTAATTTATAATTGCTAACGAAAGTTACGCACTTGCTGCATAATTAGCTTTACTAATTATGTAGTCGGGGTTTGGGGCACCTGGCAACAGAACGCCCCTAATAAAATATTAAAAACAAATGAACACTAGAGACCTATTTTTACAAAGCAAAAGATATACAACGAAGTGGGAAAAATATTTTGATGTTTATGATGGTATTTTCGACAGATTTAAACATAAAAAAATTACATTTGTTGAGGTAGGTGTGCTCAATGGTGAGTCTTTACAGATGTGGAAAAAATATTTCCATCCTGACTCAAAAATTATAGGCATTGATTTTAATCCAGAATGTAAAAAATTCGAAAAAGACGGAATTGAAATTTTTATTGGAGACCAATCTGATGAAGATTTTTGGGACAATTTTTTTAAAAAAGTTGGTAAAGTTGACATATTATTAGATGATGGTGGTCATACAAATACTCAGCAAATAATAACCACACTAAAATCTTTACCAAATATAACTGATGATGGTATTTTAATGATTGAGGATACACACACATCTTACATGCAAGAATTTGGAAATCCTAATAAATACAGTTTTATTAATTTTACAAAAAAGATTATTGATGATGTAAATTTTAAATATCCAAATTTAGGAAATTTCAAAGTTTCTCTTAATGATTATGTATACTCGATACAATATTTCGAAAGTATTGTGATATTTCATATCAACACAAAAAAAACTGGTATAAATAAAAAGATTAAAAATAAATCTATCGATAATGATATTGTTACAGATTTCCGATACCACAATACAATTGTTCCAAAATTATTAAAGAATGAAATTATTTATAAATTTAAATATCTTAAAAAATATGATTTTATCAATTTTTGTTACCGTTTTATTTCAAAAATAATTATTCATTTTAAAAATGTTTTGGACTCAAAAAAAAACAAAAAATTTTTTAAGTAGCCAATAATTAGAAATTTAATTTATTTCACTTTTTTTGAAAAAAAAATATTAAGCTCCAAAAATTAATTTACTGGCTAAGTTTATCATAGTCATCTTTAAATAAAGATAGATATTTCTTATTTTCATTAAAGGTGCCTGGAATTCTCAAATTTACCCTTTTTAATTCTTTTAGAAAAATATTTATTTCTTTTATATATTCTCTGTAATGAGGAAAAACTTTTTTATCAATAATGATAATCAACATTCCCTCTTTTGAATATAACCTGCTTCCTTTATGTTTGCCTACTCTATAGCTCGTTTTTCCTCCACATAGAGCACCGATACATTCAATTGCAACGCCTAAATAAAAACTTTTAAACCAAAAAGGTCCTTCCGCAAATGTATTTAAAAAAGCACCATTTAATAAAAGTTTGACTGGGTCATTGGTCCCTCTAATTCTTTTGTCCAATCCAACAATTTTATCAAATTTTTCATTATATTTATTTTTTAACCTTATAGCATTTGTAGCTACTGTTGATGTAGAAGAGTCATAAATGAAATTTGTTCCAGGAATTCCAATAGCTAAAGGGTTGGTTCCGATTAAAGCCTTTTTAATTTTTTTAACTCCTTGGGTTGGAGCTGTATTTTTAACCATTAATATAAGCTGATCATTTTTTATAATCTCAGGACAATAAGTTCTAAATGCACCAACTTTACCTGGATTTTTTGCAGAATAAACACAAATACCATTTTTTTTTGCAATTTGACTGGCTTTTTTTAAACAATTAAAGGTATTCACAAGGCCCAATCCACCACCCTTTTTTCCCTTTGAATAAAGAAAATTTTTTTTTTTAATTATATGATGTTTTGTTATTCCATTTTTTAAATGTGGAGCAACAGAATGTAAAAAATAATGCAAACCATGAGTCAAGATTTCCATCTTTTCAGCTCTAACTATCATTTTTGAAATTATTTTAGCATTATTGAGTGTAGTATAATTCAAGCAGTAATTTATAATTTTACTTTCTAATTCATTAGCTAAAATTTTAATTATCTTTTTTTTCATTTCTATTTCAAATTTTTGAATATTTCCAATTGTTTGGCTGTTCTTATTTTATTTCTCAGTTTTAATAAATCTTTTTTATTATCTATCTCAAACCAACATTTGGGTTTGATGAAACTAATGTCTAATTTTGATTTATCTATCACTGATTTATATGCATAAGCTGGGAATAAATTGAAACATTTTTTTTTTATTAGTTGATTTATTTGTTTAAATAAGATGTTTGCATCTTTTTTAATAAAATAGGATATTTGGGCGCTTTCTGCATTACTAAGATTAAATTTAATATCCTTTCCAATCCTTTTAATTACTTTTTTATTCAAAATTATATTCATTTCACCATTCGAATATTTTCTTCTTTTAATACCGAAAGAAGTTGAACTTTTAAAGTTAACAATTTTTGATAAATAAATTTTACTTAAAAAAATATCACCATTCATCAATATAAAATTTGAGTTATGCAAGTACTTTTTTGCTAAATATAATGAATAAATACTATTAGTGCTTTTAAATTTTTTGTTATGAATATAATTAACTGAGTTTCCTAGCTTATTTTTTATCATTTTAGATTTATAACCAGTAACAATATAAATTTTTTTTACACCAATTTCTTTTAAACAATTAACCAAGTATTGTATTATTGTTGTGTTTGCCACCTCTAGTAAGGGCTTTGGTCTGTTTAAAGTAACATTTTTTAACCTTTTGCCCATTCCTGCTGCTAATATAATTGCTTTCATGAAAAATTTTTAATCTTATTTAAATAATATTCATAGCTATCTTTAATTTTTTCTATTTCAATTAAATTTTCACTATCTATGGTAGTTTTTTTATTTTCAATAGAACTTGCTGTCCTTTTTTTTAAGTTTAAAAAATCTTTTTTTCCAAAATCTAGTTGAATATCCAATTTGTGTAAAAAGTTTTTACAGTATTCATAATTTTGATCAGCTTCATTTAAATTAAAAATTGCTATTTTTCGTTTATCAATATTTGTTATTTCTTCGAATATTTTTTGAATAGTATGATTCATGAAAATCGCAATTTTGATTTGATTAGAAGAGACTAAAAATTTTTTATTATCTGTTCCAAAATTAATATATCTACCATAAAAATGGTTAGGATTATTTAAAAAAAGATCAGGTATTTTTTTATTATATGCACTTGTATCTAAACTGAAATTTTCTTTATACCAATTTTTATTTCTTAATGAGTAAAATAAGCTGTAAAAGTCTCTAACAATAATAACAAATTTATCTGGTTTTAAATTTTCCTCTAAAATCTTTATACCGTGAGAAAAATACGGACTTGATATGTAACTGGTATTATTATTTTTCCAATCAGTTAATGCTTCTGTTTTAATTAAATATAAAATTTTATTTAAATTGACAATCTTATTGTGAGAACAATTGTATCTAAAAATTGCCTCTTCTGTTCTATTTCTTTCTCCAAACGCGCTTACATTTCTACAATGATTGATTATGTCTACAAGCCATTTTCCTCCACCTCTGCCAACTTGAGTCGCAAGAATAATCTTTTTTTGAGACGAAACTGTTTTATAAATATCATTTATTTGTTTTTCACTGAAATCTAAATAAATATTTTTCTTTTTCGATTTTCTAAATCTGTAGCTGTGAAAATTAAAAAATAATTCCTTAAAAAATTTCATCAATTATGTTTTCTCAAATTCAAGTAATTTAAAAAATTTATCAAAAATTTTAATTTTGATTGATTTCTGCTTGGGCTGCAGTAAGTCTAGCTATCGGCACTCTATATGGAGAGCAAGACACGTAGTTCAAGCCTACTTTAGAACAAAAAAATATACTTTTTGGATCACCTCCATGTTCACCACAAATACCCAGTTTAATATTTTTATTTTGTTTTTTTCCTTTTGATACTGCTATTTCAATCAAGTCCTCTACACCTTCATCAATTGAAACAAATGGATCAATAGAAAAAATTTTATTATCAATATAATCATTTAAAAACTTTCCACTATCATCTCTACTTATTCCAAACGTCGTTTGAGTTAAATCATTAGTACCAAAACTGAAAAATTCAGCATGTTTTGCTATCTCTTTTGCTTTAATTGCTGCTCTAGGTAATTCTATCATAGTTCCAACTATATAATTTATTTTCATTTTATTTTCTCTCTGAACCTTTTCGGCTATATTTTGAACTAAGTCTTTCATGATTTTTATTTCAGCTTCAGTAGAAACTAAAGGAATCATTATCTCTGGAAAAGCCGCTTTTATTTTCCTATTTTTCAATTCAACAAGAGCCTCAAAAATTGCTCGACATTGCATTTCATATATTTCTGGATAAGAAATACCTAGTCTACATCCTCTGTGTCCTAGCATTGGATTTTGTTCATGTAATTCTGATATTCTTGATTTTACCTCTTTAGTGTCTACACCTACGACATTAGCAACTTCTAAAATTTCTTTTTCAGAGTTTGGTAAAAACTCATGTAATGGTGGATCCAATAACCTAACTGTTACCGGTAATCCTCTCATTATTCTAAAAATTTCCATAAAGTCTTTTTTTTGATGAGGCAATAATTTTACTAAAGCTTTAGCTCTATCTTCTTTTGTTTTAGATAAAATCATTTCTCTTACGGATAAAATTCTATCTTCATCAAAAAACATATGTTCAGTTCTACAAAGCCCAATTCCTTCGGCACCAAAATCTCTCGCTGTTTTTGTATCTAATGGAGTTTCTGAATTTGTTCTAACTTTAAGTTTTCTTATACTATCAGCCCAGCTCATTAATTTTGAAAAGTCACCAGAAATTTCTGGTTTAACCGTTGGAACTTTTCCTAAAATAATTCTTCCAGATGAACCATCAATAGTAATAATATCTCCCTCTTTAATTTCCAAATTAGATGTTTTAAAAATTTTTTTTTCGTAATTTATGTCTATTTCACTTGATCCCGACACACATGGTCTGCCCATTCCTCTAGCGACAACTGCTGCATGACTTGTCATTCCACCTCTAGCTGTTAAAATACCTTTTGCGGCATGCATACCCTTTATATCTTCAGGTGACGTTTCTATTCTTACTAAAATTGTATCTTGCATCATGTCATTTAATCTTTCAGCTTCTTCTGAGGTGAATACAACTTTTCCACTTGCAGCACCAGGAGATGCTGGCAAACCATTAGCTATTACTTTAATTTCACTTTTTTCATCTAAAGTTGGGTGAAGCAATGTATCTAAAGAGTTTGGATCTATTCTTAATATAGCTTGTTTTTTTGAGATTAGTTTTTCCTTTACCATGTCTACAGCAATTTTTACAGCTGATTTGGATGTTCTTTTGCCTGATCTTGTTTGTAATATCCACAACTTTCCATTTTCAACTGTAAACTCTACATCTTGCATATCTTTATAATGATTTTCAAGTTTCTTTAAAATTTGTTTTAATTGTCTATAAACATTCGACATCGACTCTTCCATAGATGGATCTTTTGCATTAGCTGCTTTACGAGCTCTTTTGGTTATATATTGAGGCGTCCTAGTGCCTGCTACTACGTCCTCACCCTGAGCGTTAATTAAATATTCTCCATAAACATTATTGGATCCATCTGATGGATTTCTTGTAAATACAACTCCAGTGGCACAATCGTTACCCATATTTCCAAAAACCATAGACTGAACGTTTACTGCTGTTCCCCATTCAGATGGTATATGATTTAATTTTCTGTAAATTTTCGCTCTATTACTTTCCCAAGATAAAAATACAGCACTTATTGCACCAAACAATTGATCATAAACATTTTGTGGAAATTCTTTTTTAGTTTTTTCTTTAACAATCTTTTTAAAATCACTTATAAGCCCATCCCAATCACTTTCATTAAGCTCAGTATCTAATAAAACACCCTTGGTTAATTTATAATTTTCTATTAATTCTTCAAAATGATGACTTTCTACACCCATAACTACATTCCCATACATTTGAATAAATCTTCTATAACTATCTTTTGCAAATCTTCCATTTGAAGTTTTTTTTGATAAAGCAATTACAGTTTTATCATTAAGACCTAGATTAAGTATCGTATCCATCATACCAGGCATTGATACTCTGGCTCCAGATCTTACAGATAATAAAAGCGGGTTTTTTAAATCTCCAAAATTTTTTTTTACACTTTTTTCAATATTTTTAACTTCTGATTTAATTTTATTATCAATTTTAGAATTAAGTTTCTTTTTATTTTTATAAAATAATTCACAGACATTTGTTGAAATTGTAAAGCCTGGAGGTACAGGCAAACCAATTCTTCCCATTTCAGAAAGATTAGCACCCTTTCCACCCAAAATATTTTTAGGATACTTAGTTTTTTTTAATGCTTTTGAATTAAAATTATAAATAAGTTTATTCATTAATGTCTTTAATCAATTGAAAATCTATAAAATTTTCGTAGGTTTTACAGAAAAAATTGATTAGTTCCAATCTATTTTTTTTTACAGCTTCACTGTCATCATTAACTTTAACGTTATCAAAAAAAGCATAAACTTCCTTTTTTGCAGTAGATAATAAAATTAATAATTCGTCAAAATTTTGGCTTTTAGATATCCCGGAAAAATGTTTTTTTAATTCGTTGATTTTCTTATAAAGATCTTTTTCGAAATCATTTTTAAAAATACCGGGATCGGTTGTATTTGAAAGTTCAATACTATTTTTTTCAAGTTCTGAATATAAAATATTATAAGCTCTTTTATAGGATGACACAATATCTTCACCTGTCGATTTATAAATTATTTTATTCAAGCTTTTTGCTTTTTCAAAAACTGTAGATATTGAATTTAGATTAAATACTTTTGTGGCAGATTCAATAATATCATACCTAATTTTTTTTTCTTTCAAATAATATTTAAATCTATCTTTTAAAAAATCTGAGACATCTTTTTGTAATGTATTATTTGATAAATCAAAACCTTGATCTAAATACAAATTAGATGAATATGATATTAAATCGTTAATCTTAAGATCTTTCTTATTTTCAATGATTATTCTTATTATGCCAAGTGCCATTCTTCTTAAAGCATATGGATCTTTTGAGCTAGATGGTTTTTCGCCTACACCAAAAAAACCTGTTAATGTATCAATCTTATCAGTAAGAGAAAGTGTAACACTAAAGGGTTTTTTAGGAACATTAGAGTCTAAACCAATAGGCAAATATTGTTCTTTTATTGCATCAGAAATATCTTTATCTAAACCTTGAGCGTAGGATAAATGACCTCCTATAATTCCTTGAAGTTCTGGAAACTCATTGACACTATCTGATATCAAATCTGTTTTGCAAATTGAGGTTGAGAGTTCAACTTTTTCTTTACTTATTAAAAGCTCATCTGAAATTAAACCCCCAAGTTTTCTCATTCTTTGAACTTTGTCAAAGTAAGTCCCTAATCCTTTAAAAAAATTCATTGATTTGAGATCAGAAACTTTTTTTACCAAATTTTGTGACTTATCTTTATTCCAAAAAAATTCTGCATCATTTAACCTAGCCTCTATAACTCTTTCATTACCAGTTTTGATTAATCCATATTGATCTTTTTTATTTGCAACCACTAAAAACTCATTTGTAATCTGGTCATTTTTTGAAAAAAGTGGGAAATATTTTTGATGCGATTGCATCGTCAAAACCAAAATTTCTTTTGGTATAGATAAAAATTTTTTGTCAAAGGAGCACTCTAAAATATAGGGTTTATCTGTTAAATTAACAACTTCATCAATAAGTTTATCTGAATTATTTATTTTTAAGTTTTTTTTTTTTAAGATTCTATGAAATTCTTTTTCAATTATTATTTTTCTTTTTTCTTGGTTTACAGTTATACCTTTATTTATAAAAAAATTTTCATATGACCTATAGTCGTGAAATATTTTTTTCTTTTCCTCAAACTCTTTATCAATGAAAGTTGAATTCGAAGACGTTATGTGATGGAAATCAAATATTAATTTTTTTTTATCGAAGATAGCTAAGATAGACTTAAGAGGCCTGCCCCAATTTAAATCGAAATCTCCCCACCGCATTGATTTTTTCCATTGAATTTTTTCCAATATTAAAGGTGTAAATTCCTTTAATAAATCACGGGTATAAAGCGTTTTTGGCCTTGTTTTAAAAAAAAAAAATTCGCCTTTGTCTATTGTTTTTACAAAAAGATCTTTTTTAACAATTTGTTTTGATTTCAAAAAACCTTCTATTGCTTTATTTGGAGCATTTACATTTGGTCCTTTAATCTCCTCAGATTTCAAGACTATTTGTTTTTGAAGACCTTCAAAAACAATTATTGCTCTATTCGGTGTTGAATATGACGATTTTTTTTTAAATAATATAAATTTTTCATTAAATAATTGATCAAAATTTTTTAACAATTCTTCTCTTAAATTTTTTTGTAATGCAGTTGGTATTTCTTCACTGAATAATTCTAAAAAAAATTCTGACATTTAGCTTTGATTTTTTAACCAAACTTCTGCAACAGCTTTTGTAATATCTCGAATTCTGCTTATATACCCAGCTCTTTGGGCAACACTTATTGCTCCTCTTGCATCTAAAATATTAAATACATGGCTAGCTTTTAAGCACTGATCATACGCTGGTAAAGATATCTCTTTTTCAATAAGCGATTTAGCTTCCATCTCATACATATCAAACATCTTTAGTAATCTTTCAACGTTGGCATATTCGAAATTATAAGCCGAAAATTCTTTTTCTGCTTGGTGGAAAACATCTTTATATTTAATACCTTCGTCATTCCACAATAAATCGTAAACATTCTTTTGTTGTTGTGTAAACATACATATCCTCTCTAAACCATAAGTTATCTCAACCGAAATAGGATTACACTCAAAACCTGCCATTTGTTGGAAATAAGTAAACTGAGTAATTTCCATACCATCACACCAAACCTCCCAGCCTAAACCAGCTGCACCAAGTGTTGGACTTTCCCAATCGTCCTCAACAAACCTTATGTCATGTTTATTATGATTTATACCAATCACTGATAAGCTATTGAGATATAATTTCTTAATATTATTTGGAGAAGGTTTTATTAAAACTTGAAACTGGTAATAATGTTGCAATCTATTTGGATTATCTCCATATCTTCCATCTGTTGGTCTTCTCGAAGGTTGAACATATGCAGCCCTCCATGGATTTGGGCCAAGCGATCTAAGTGTGGTAGCGGGATGAAAAGTGCCAGCACCAACTTCCATATCATATGGTTGTAATATAACACAACCTTTTTTACTCCAATACTTCTGAAGATTAATAATTATTTCTTGAAATGAAAAAGATTTTTTTTTTATTTTAAAGACCATATCTTTGCCAGATTGACCTTTCATCTAAAATATTAACTAATTGATCTACATGATTATTTGAAGAGGAAAGTTTTTGGCTAAGCCATCCTTTAGATTTTTCAAATTTTTTGATAACAACTTCTTCTCCAAATTTTTCTTTTAAAATTTCATTAGCATTACCTAAGCCATCTATTAATCCCAAATTTTTTGCTTTACTTCCAGACCAAAATTCTCCGGAAAAAAGTTCTACCTCGGATTTTTTGAGTTTTGATCCTCTGCTATTTTCAACAACATCTATAAAATCTTTATGCAAATCTAATTGTATTTTTTTTAATCTTTCTATGTCCTCGTTCTTTTCTTCAAGAAAAGGGTCTAGTGTATTTTTATTTTTACCAGCAGTATGAACTCTCCTCTCTACACCGATTTTTTTAATAAATTCAGTAAATCCAAAAGAGGAATAAATTACTCCGATAGATCCTATTATCGAACTTGAATTTGCATAAATTTCATCTCCCGCACAAGAAATGAGATATCCTCCCGACGCCGCAACATCTTCAGCAAAGACTATAACTTTTTTTTTATTTTTTTTTGCTTGTTGTCTTATAAAATTATAAATTAAATGTGACTGTACTGGTGATCCTCCTGGTGAATTTATAGAGATTGCAACACAAACAGCTTTTTTTAAAGAAAAAGCCTTTTTAATAACTTCTTCTTGGCCTGAAAAATCAATTCCTTGTCTAAATTTCCCGGCATTTCCTATAACTCCACTAAGCTTTAAATGAGCAACTATCTTTTTCTTTTTAAAAAAAGAGAACATGGTTAATCCTTATAGAATAAATAATTGATTATATAGACCATTTATAATTGATGAAATGGGTGCGTCAATTGATAAGTAATATATAAAACTTAATTATATTAACTTATTAAATAATGGGAACTGTAGTACAGCTAAAAAACCAAATAAATGATTCTTATTTTCAACTCAAAGATTCTGTTGATGATAAACTTATCTTAACTGAAGAAAAGATAAAATCAAAATTAGCTAGCGAAATTAGACTCGTTCAAGAAATGACCAACTACCATATTGAAACTGGTGGAAAAAGATTAAGGGCACTATTAACATTAGGCACTGCTAAATTATGTGGTTACTCAAAAGGTTCTCGAGATGTAAATTTAGCTGCTTGTGTTGAGCTAATTCATAGTGCAACATTAATGCACGATGATGTAATTGACGAGGGAGTAGTAAGAAGGGGAAAAAAGACTTTAAATAAAATTTGGAATAACCAATCTTCTGTTTTAATTGGAGATTATTTATTGAGTAGATGTTTCGAAATGATGGTTGACGATGGCAACATCGAAGTTTTAAATTTACTTTCATCAACTTCATCAAAAATTGCTCAAGGAGAAGTTATGCAACTTCAACATAAAGGTGAGGTTGATATGTTAGAAGAAACATATTTAAAGATTATTTCTGCCAAGACTGCTGAACTATTTGCAGCTGCAACAAAAGTTGGAGCTATAATTTCTAATGTTGATAGTAAAGAAAAAGATGCACTTGAATTTTATGGGAGAAATCTTGGTCTTACTTTTCAAATTGCCGACGATACTCTTGATTACAATTCAGAACTTAAATTGTTTGGAAAAAAAATTGGTCAAGATTTTTTTGAAGGAAAAATTACACTACCAATCATTTTACTTTTTCAAGAATTAGATTCTTTAGAAAAAGAAATTTTGATAGAAATATTTGCCAAAAAAATAAGATTAAAAGATGAATTTGATAAAGTTATCTCTTTAATAAAAAAATATAAAATCATTGATCAATGTTATCAGAAGGCTCAACATTATATAAATCTCGCTTCCAATTCTTTAACAGTATTTAAAGACTCAAAACAAAAAGAAATTCTTAAAAATCTTACTTCGTTCAGTTTAACTAGAAATTTTTAAGGACTTAACAAAGATTTAGTCCATTCACCCTTGTTATCTTTTTTATAATTTAGTCTCTCATGTATTCTATCATTGCCGTCTAACCAAAATTCAATACTTGTAGGTGATAAATTCCATCCAGACCAATAAGGTGGTCTTGGAACTTTCTTTTCATCATTATATTTTTTTTTGAATTTTGCTATTGAGTTTATTAGTTCATCTCTGCTATTTAATTTCTCACTTTGTTGAGAAGCCCAAGCTCCTATTCTACTTTCATAACTTCTAGAATTATAATATACATCTGCAACATTATCTGCGACTAATGATATTGTTCCACTAATTCTTATTTGCCTCAAAAGACTTTTCCAGTGAAAGCACATTGAGGCTTTTGGATTCTTTTTTAATTCATTTCCCTTTTTACTATTTAAATTTGTGTAAAACACAAAACCTTCTTTACTAAAATCTTTTAATAAAACCATTCTAACAGACGGAAAATTGTCGTCATCAGCTGTAGCTAAAGCTACAGCGTTAGGATCATTAGGTTCTGATTTTATTGCCTCATCCATCCATATTTTAAATAGCTGAATAGGATCATCTAGATCTAAAAAGCAGCTATTAATACCAAGTAGGTTTTTTTGATTCATAATTTTAACAAAATAAACTATATAATATAAATAATGTCATTTAATACTTTTGGAAAGCTATTTCGATTCACAACTTGGGGAGAGTCTCATGGATCAGCTATCGGGTGCATAGTAGATGGATGTCCTCCAAATATAAAGATTAGAGAGCAAGATATTCAAAAAGAACTTGATAAAAGAAAACCTGGACAATCAAAGTTTACTACTCAAAGAAAAGAAGATGATAAAGTCCAAATATTATCTGGAGTGTTTGAGGGAAAAACCACCGGAACACCTATTTCTCTAATTATTTATAATAAAGATATGAAATCAAAAGATTACAATGATATTAAAGATAAATTCAGACCTGGACACGCAGATTACACATATTTTAAAAAATATGGAATAAGAGACCATAGAGGTGGAGGAAGATCTTCAGCGAGAGAGACAGCCGCTAGAGTTGCAGCAGGAGCTATTGCCCAAATTGTTCTAAAAAAAAATTTAGGTAAAAAATTTAAAGTTATAGGTGGCGTCACTCAATTGGGTGTTTTGGGATGTGATACAAAAAAATGGGATGACCAAACTATTTCAAAAAATCCATTTTTTTGTCCAGATAGATCTATGGTCAAAATTTGGGAAAAATATTTATTAGGTATTAGAAAATCTGGATCTTCTTGTGGAGCAGTTATTGAAATAAGAGCTAGAGGAATCCCAGCAGGTCTTGGGGCTCCGATTTATTCAAAATTAGATTCGGATATTGCTTCTGGCTTAATGAGTATAAACGCAGTCAAAGGTGTAAATATTGGAGCTGGGATGAATTCAGCACAATTAAGTGGTGAACAAAATTCTGATCAAATTTCGCAGAAAGGAGAAAAATTAAAATTTGACTCTAACAACGCTGGAGGAATTTTAGGAGGAATATCAAGTGGTCAAGAAATTATAGCATCTTTTGCTGTTAAGCCAACTTCCTCGATTTTAAAAACAAGAAAAACGATAAATAAATTTGGAAAAAATACCACAATTTCAGTTAAAGGAAGACATGATCCTTGCGTTGGAATCAGAGCAGTGCCAGTAGGAGAAGCTATGATAAATTGTATTTTATTAGATCATTATCTAATGAATAAGGCCCAGTGTAATTAAAAATAATTTAATTTTTTACTACTTTTATAGAATCTTTAGAAAATAAAATATCAAGTATTTTTTTTGAAATTTGGGCTGAGTTTAAACCTGCAAATTCGTACATTTTTTTTGGAATATCTTGTTCAATAAAAATATCAGGTAATTTCATAGATCTAAATTTCAGACCTTTGTCGAAAACTCCTTTTTCAGTTAGTAAATTTTCTACATGAGATCCAAAACCACCTATAGATCCTTCCTCAATTGTTATCATAACTTCATGTTCCCTTGCACATTTTAAAATAAGTTTTTCGTCTAAAGGTTTTGCAAATCTTGCATCTACTATCGTTGTGGAAACTCCTTTATTTTTTAATTCCTCAGAGGCTAACTTACATTCTTCAAGCCTAGTTCCTAAACTTATTATGCAAACTTGTTTCCCTTCTTGAATAATTCTTCCTTTGCCTAATTCAATTTTTTCATCAATAGAGGGAAGTTCTATTCCTACACCTGTTCCTCTTGGATATCTTATTGCACAAGGTTTATCATTTATATCAACTGAAGTATTTATCATTTTAACTAACTCAGATTCATCACTTGCAGCCATAACAATAAAATTAGGTAGAGTTGATAAATATGTAATATCAAATGAACCAGCATGAGTTGGCCCATCAGCACCTACTAAACCTGCTCTATCAATTGCAAATCTTACTGGTAAACTTTGTATGGCTACATCGTGGACAACTTGATCATATGCCCTTTGTAAAAAAGTAGAATAAATAGCTGCGTATGGTTTGTATCCCTCAGTAGCTAAACCAGCAGAAAAAGTTACAGCATGTTGTTCAGCAATTCCAACATCAAACATTCTTTTTGGAAATTCTTTTGCAAAAATATCCATTCCTGTACCACCAGGCATTGCTGCTGTGATTCCTACAATTTTACTATCTCTATGAGCATGCTTAACTAAAGTATTTCCAAATATTTTTGAGTAAGCTGGTAAATTGTTACCACTTTTTACTTGTTCTCCAGTTTCGACATTGAATTTTGAGACTCCATGATAATGATCTGTGGCTTTTTCAGCATATGAATAACCTTTGCCTTTTTGAGTTTTAACATGAATCATAATTGGACCTTCATATTTAGAGTCCCTTGCATTTTTCAAAATTGGTACTAGCGAAGTCAAATCGTGACCATCAATAGGACCTGCATAATAAAAACCTAAGGAGTTAAATAAAGTGCCACCAGTGACAGCAGATCTTAAAAAATCTTCTGCTTTACCTGCTTTAGCGCTAAATCTTTTTGAAAAGGCAGATGTTATTAATTTTAAAGTTTCTCTTAAACTAAAATATATTTTTCCCGTAAATAATTTTGCCAAATAAGTTCTCATCGCGCCAGCAGGTTTTGCAATAGACATGTCATTGTCGTTTAAAATAACTATCATTTTAGTCTTTGAAGCGCCCGCATTATTCATAGCCTCATACGCCATACCTGCGCTTATCGCTCCATCTCCAATTACAGCTATCACGTTGGATGATTTGTTAGCTAGTTTATTTGCCTCGGCTATACCTAAAGCTGAAGAAATAGAGGTTGAACTATGAGCAGCACCGAATGGATCATATTCACTTTCTGACCTTTTTGTAAATCCAGACAATCCCTTTCCTTGTCTTAAAGTTCTAATTTTATTTTTTCTACCTGTTAAAATTTTGTGTGGGTAAGATTGATGACCAACATCCCAAATTAATTTATCATTTGGCGTATCGAAAACATAGTGGAGAGCTACAGTTAATTCAACCACACCCAAACCTGCTCCTAAATGTCCCCCAGTTTCTGAAACTGCCCTAATCATTTCCTCTCTAACTTCATCAGAAACTTTTTGTAAATCATTTTCTTTAAGTTTACGTAAGTCAGTTGGGAAATTTATGTTATCTAAAAATTTATAATTATTTTTCATTTATCCCTATTTAAAATATAATTTAATGTTTCAGTAATTTCATTTGAATTTTTACCATATTTTTTTAAATTTTTTTTAATTTCAAAAATAATCTTATCACAATATTCGACAGCATTCCTATATCCGATTAGATTTATAAGCGTGGCTTTACCTTTTTTTTCATCTTTGCCAGTTTTTTTACCTGCTTTTTTTGGGTCTCCTTTGAAATCTATTAAATCATCAGCTATTTGAAACAAGAGTCCAATACTCAAACCTATTTCTTCAAAAAACTTAATTTCTTTTAAAGATTTATTTTTTATAATTGCTGGAGCTGCACAACAAAAACTAAACAGTTTTCCTGTTTTCTTTTTTTCCATTTCAATAATTTTGTTTTTTGAAACCTTCTTTTTTTCATAATTAAGATCTAAATATTGACCACCAGCTATTCCTAAATGACCAGAACACTCTGATAATTTTTTAATCAAATCTATTTTTGTTTTTTCTTTTATTTTCAAACCAGAACTTGCTAAGATTTCACAGGCCATAGTTTGTAAGGAATTCCCAGCCAGAACAGCTGTTGACTCACCAAATTTAACATGAGTTGATAACTTGCCTCTTCTAATCTTGTCGTCATCCATACATGGCAAATCATCATGTATGAGAGAATAAGCATGAATACATTCAACTGCTGAACCTATCTTAATTAACGTTTTATAATTAATATGAAATAAAGTTCCTATATCAATTAATATTTTTGATCTAATTTTTTTTCCACCAGGAAACAAACCATAACGCATAGCAGGTATTAAATTAGAATTATTCTGTTTATTAATAAAATTCTTCAAATAAATATTTGTGTCATTTGCAATTTTATTAAGCTTTTTTTTCATTTTTTCTTATAATCTTCTCAATTTTATTTTTTGTTTCTTCACTTATATTTCTTAAATTTTTATGAAATTTTTTTTCTATAATATTATTTAACTTAAGTAATTCTTGGTAAGATTCCAAAGAATTATTGAGATCTTTCTCATTTTCTAATGCCTCTACAATTGTATTAGCTTGATCAGTTAACTCCTCAAGAGTGAATTGATCATTATCAAGTGGTAAATCTTTATCTTTCATATAATAATTATTAATACATGAAATCTGTTCAATCAAATATCAAAAAAGCCAAGAAGTATTTGGATAAAAACCTTTGTATAGCTATTCCGACTGAAACTGTTTATGGGCTAGCAGGAAATGCATATTCTAAAACTGCTGTAGAAAAAATATTTAACCTTAAAAAAAGACCTAAGAACAACCCATTAATAGTTCATTATTATAATATTAATAATTTAAGGAAGGATTGTTATATAAATAACGATTTTATAAAACTTTATAAAAAATTTTCTCCTGGACCAATTACTTTTGTAATCAAATTGAGAAAATCTTCCAAAATTTCAAAATTAGTGACAAATAAACAAAATACTCTTGCTGTGCGATTTCCAAAGCATCCTTTGTTTAGAAAACTGCTAAAACAATTAAGCTATCCACTTGCAGCTCCGAGTGCAAATATTTCAAGTAGACTAAGTTCTGTAAAGGCTTCGGATGTTAGTGAGGAATTTGGATCAAAAGTGAAATTTATTCTTAATGGTGGGAGAAGTCAAATAGGTATTGAGTCAACAATAATAAGTCTAATAAAAGAACCTACAATTTTGAGATTAGGTGGAATAGATATTGCTAGAATTAGACGAGCTATTAAAAAAAAAGTTTTAATCAAAATCAATTCTAAAAAAAAAATTGTGCCTGGACAATCTCATTTACATTATTCTCCTGGGATACCACTCAGAATAAATGTTAAGAAACCATTAAAAGGAGAAGCATTTGTTTTAATAAAAAAAAGAAAAATTAGTTACAAAAATTACTTTTATCTGAGTAAAAATAATAATCTTAAACATGCGGCGAAAAATTTATATTCTTTATTAAGAAAAATTAAAAAAGATGGTTATAAAATGATTGCAGTGGAAAAAATAAGAAATAGTGGAATAGGCAAATCAATTAATGATAGATTAATCAGAGCATCTAAATTCTAATGTATTCTCCACTTGAAGTAAAAGGACTTTCAAAAAAATATAATGATAAAGAAGCTGTAAAAAATATTTCTTTCAAAGTAAATAAGAATCAAATAATTGGGATTTTGGGTCCTAACGGATGTGGAAAAACTACGACTATTGGTATGATCTTAGGGTTGTTAAAGCCTACTAATGGTGAAGTTTTAGTAAATGGAGTTAATATTGAAAATCAAAGGGTAAATTTATTAAAAAGTTTAAATTTTATCTCACCATATATTGAGTTACCGAAAAAGTTAACTGTAAAACAAAATTTAGAAATTTATGGAAGACTATATGATATTAAAAATTTAAAAAATAAAATAGAATATCTTTCAGAAAAACTTAGGTTATATGAAGTAATAAATAAAATAACTGGAGAACTTTCATCTGGTCAAAAAAATAGAGTTAGTCTAGCCAAATCAATAATAAATGATCCTACTGTATTACTTTTAGATGAGCCAACCGCATCTCTCGATCCAGAAACTGGTGAATTTGTGAGAAGTTTTTTAGAAGATTATCAAAATGAAAATAAAACTTCTATTTTGCTGGCTTCACATAATATGGTTGAAGTGGAAAGATTGTGTTCATCTGTATTAATGATGAATAAAGGAAAAATTATTGATGAGGGAAATCCTAAAGATTTAATAAATAAGCACGGTCGAAAAAATATGGAAGAAGTTTTTTTAAAACTAACAAGAGAAAAAAATGAATTTTAACAAAATGTATGGTCTTTTTTTAAGACATTTTTATCTCATTAAAAGTTCTTTACCTAGAATTTTAGATCTTATTTATTGGCCAACTATTCAAATAATTCTTTGGGGTTTTATCTCAAAGTTTTTTTCAATTTACAGTGATTACTATAGTAATACGTTAGGCGTAATTCTTACTTGTGCGATACTTTACGATATTCTTTTTAGGTCAAGCATAAGTTTTAATATGCTTTTCTTAGAGGAAATTTGGAGTAGAAATTTCACGAATTTATTTATTGCTCCTTTAAAAATAAAAGAAATAATAATTTCATTAATTTTTACTGCACTGATAAGAACTTTAATTGGATTGGTTCCAGCAATTATTCTTACTTCTCCATTATTTGGTGTTTCAATTTTGAATTTGGGTTTTCCATTATTTTTACTTTTTTTGAGCCTATACCTTTTTGGAATAACGTTGGGTCTTTTCGTAAGTGCCGGTCTTATTAGATTTGGTCCATCTTTTGAAAATATTGCCTGGTCATCACTTTTTTTACTAGCACCATTAGGTTGTATATACTACCCCATAGAAATACTTCCAAGCTTTTTTCAATTAATTGCTAAAGGTCTGCCATTAGTTTATATTTTTGATGAAACGAGAAACATTCTAATAAATAATACTATCGACTTTAAAAATTTACAGTATGCATTCTTGTTAAACATTATTTATTTTACTTTCGGAACTTATCTATTTTATTACTCTTTTTTAAAAGCCCGAATTAAAGGAACGTTAATTAATATGGGGGAATAAAAAATGGTGCGCCTGCTAGGAGTCGAACCCAGAACCTCCTGATCCGAAGTCAGGCGCTCTATCCAGTTGAGCTACAAGCGCATTTAATATTAATATAGTATTTTATGGAAAAGAAAATAAATTTAATAGCAGCCCAAGATGACGACAAGATTAGAGTTGATATATTTATTAATAAACATCACAAAGAGATAAGTAGAACTAGAATAAAAAACTTAATTTTAGATAAAAAGTTAAGAATTAATAATCAACTAATCACCGATCCATCCAAAAAAATATTTATAGACGATATTGTTAATATTACAATTCCAGAACCTAAAAAAGCCTCTTTAAAACCATATGAATATAAATTGGATATAACTTACGAAGACGATGATCTTATTGTTATAAACAAACCTGCAGGAATAGTCATGCATCCAGGTGCCGGTAATTATGATAACACGATAGTAAATGCTTTAGTGAATTATGACAAAAAATCCCTTTCAAATATTGGAAATGAGTTAAGACCAGGTATTGTTCACAGAATAGATAAAAATACCTCTGGCTTAGTTGTTATTGCAAAAAATAATTTTACACACGAGAACTTATCAATTCAATTTAATAAACATTTAATTCTGAGGTCATATCAATTACTTATTTGGGGCAAACTTAGACCTTCGAAAGGTAGGATTGAAACATTAATAACAAGAAGTTCAAAAAACCGTCAAATGATGGAAGTTAGTAAATTTAAAGGAAAAAAAGCAATTACAAATTACAAAACTTTAGAAATATTTGAAAATAAAAATATTCCCACATTCACTCTTTTAGAGTGTAAATTAGAAACAGGAAGAACACACCAAATAAGAGTTCACATGAGTCATTTAGGAAATAATATAGTAGGCGATGATAAATATAAAAAAAAATTCAAAAAAATTAAGAATATTGATAAGGATCTTAATGGTCTTCTAATTAATTTGAGTAGGCAATTTCTTCATGCAAATAAATTGGGATTTATTCATCCAAAAAAAAATAAAGAAATGATTTTTAACTCAAATTTGCCACAAGAGCTTGAAATTATATTAAAAAAACTAAGAAAAACAAAAAAAATAAGTTATTGAAATATTAAAATTTTAAATTAGATAAACAATTGATGAATATAGCTATAAATAACAATTTACCTGCTCTAAGTAATGAAGGTGGTTTATCTGCTTATTTGGAACAAATAAAAAAATTTCCAATGCTTGATGCAGAAGAAGAATATATGTTAGCTAAAAATTGGAAAACGACTGGCGATATCAAAGCAGCAGAGAAACTTGTAACAAGTCATTTGAGATTAGTAGCTAAAATAGCAATGGGATATAAAGGTTATGGTCTGCCAGTTAATGAAATGATTTCTGAAGGTAATGTAGGTCTAATGCAAGCTGTAAAAAAATTTGAACCTGAAAAAGGTTTTAGACTTGCTACTTACGCCATGTGGTGGATAAAAGCCTCAATTCAAGAATATATCTTAAGATCTTGGAGTTTAGTAAAAATTGGTACAACAACAGCACAAAAAAAATTGTTCTTTAATTTAAAAAAACTTAAAAATCAAATTGCTCCTCAAACTGAGGGCGATTTGAGAGAAGAGCATGTAAATGAAATAGCAAATAAATTAAATGTAAATAAAGACGAGGTTATCTCTATGAATAGAAGACTTTCAGGTAAAGAGTTTTCTTTAAACGCTCAAGTAGGAGAAGATGGTGATGAATGGCAAGATTGGTTGGTTGATAAGGAGTTAGATAACGATCTAAAATTTGCACAGCAAGAGGAGATGGAACAAAGAAAAGATTTACTTAAAAATTCATTAAAAGTTTTAAATCAAAGAGAAAAAGAAATACTTTATTCTAGAAGATTGAATGATAATCCAACTACATTAGAAGATTTAAGTATAAAATATAAAGTTAGCAGAGAAAGAATAAGACAAATAGAAAATAAAGCTTTTGAAAAACTTCAAAGGCATATGTTGTTATTAGCAAAGTCTAAAAATCTTTTACCAGTAAATTAAATTTCAAAAGGGTTTTCAACTAAAATAGTATCATCTCTCTCAGGACTAGTTGATATACTAGATATCTTTGCTCCAATGAAATCTTCTATAGCAAAAATATATTTTTTAGCATTCTCAGGTAAATCGTTAATATTCTTAATTCCATTCGTTGAACTTTTCCATCCATCAAAAGTTTTATAAATTGGTTTAATTTTTAATTGATCCTCGACTGCAGCTGGAAGGTAATCCATTTTCTTGCCATTTAGCTCATATTCAACACACATTTTTATTTCATCTAATTCATCTAAAACATCAAGTTTAGTCAATGCTACTCCATCGATTCCTGACACCTTTATTGTTTGTCTAACTAGAACTCCATCAAACCATCCACATCTTCTCTTTCTACTTGTAACCGTTCCAAATTCTTTTCCTCTAGTGCCAAGCAATTCACCAATCTCGTCTAAAAGCTCTGTTGGAAATGGTCCTTCACCGACCCTAGTTGTATAAGCTTTTGTAATGCCAAGAACATAATTAATTGAATTAGGCCCACAACCCGTTCCCGTTGCTGCACTTGAAGCTACTGTGTTTGAAGAAGTAACAAAAGGATAAGTGCCATGATCTACATCTAGCAAAACACCCTGAGCGCCTTCAAACAATATCTTTTTTTTTTGTCTTTTGAATTGATTAATTTTTAGCCAGACAGGTTTAGAATATTTTAATATTTCAGGAGCAATTTCTAAAAGATCTTTTTTTAATTTATCTTTTTTAAAAATTTTTTTTCCTAACCCTTTTCTAATTGCATTATGATGTAATAAAACTGTTTGAAGTCTTTGATCTAAATTTTGTTCAGACCTTAAGTCCATTACTCTTATAGATCTTCTGCCAACTTTATCTTCGTATGCAGGCCCAATTCCTCTTCTTGTAGTTCCTATTTTTCCCTTTCCAGCAGCATCTTCTCTAATTTCATCCATTTCTCTATGAAACGGCAAAATTAAATTAGCAGATTCAGAAATCATAAAATTCTCTGAATTAACTTCAACACCTTTCTCTTTAATCTCTTTAACTTCATCTAATAATGCCCAAGGATCAACTACTACACCATTTCCAATTATTGAAATTTTATTCTTTCTAACAATGCCTGATGGTAATAAACGAAGTTTATAAGTAACTCCATCAATTACCAGTGTATGTCCTGCATTATGCCCACCTTGAAATCTAATTACTACATCGGCTTGTTCTGACAACCAATCAACAATTTTTCCTTTTCCTTCATCTCCCCACTGTGAACCGACAACTACGATATTTTTCATTATTTAAAAATTTTTCTTAAGTTAATTGAATTTAAATGATTTATTGGACCATGTCCTTTTCCAATTTTTGGGTTTGTTAATATTGCAGAATTTACATATTTAATTCCTAACTCACAAGATTTCTTTAGAGTTTTTCCACATGAAAGAAAAGATGTAATAGCTGTTGATAATGTACAACCAGTTCCATGGGTGTTGTAAGTATTATATCTTTTATTAGAAAATATTTTAATTTCATTTTTATTCATAAATATATCAATTAACTTTTTTGATTTTAAATGACCGCCTTTAATCAAAACATTTGGAACACCAAATTGTATTAATTTATTTCCTGCAAAAATCATATCTTCTCTATTATCTATTTTTACACCAGTTAAAATTTCAGCTTCAGGAATATTGGGGGTTATTAATAAAACTTTTTTAAGTAATTTTTTTTTCATTAATTGAATAGCTCTATCATTAATAAGTTTTGATCCACCTTTTGCTACCATTACAGGATCTAAAATAATTTTCTTATTCTTAATTTTTTTTAAAGATTTCAAAACTTTATTAATTACTTGTATTGAATGGAGCATTCCAATTTTAATTGCATTAGGTTTGATATCATTTGTTGTGTAAATTATTTGATTATAGATTTCTTTAGCGGGAATAGTCACAACAGATTTAACACCATTAGTATTTTGTACAGTAACAGCTGTAATTGCTGTCATAGCATAAGCCCCTAAACATGTGGCAGTTTTTATATCAGCCTGAATACCCGCACCTCCAGATGAGTCCGACCCTGCTATAATTAAAATTTTTGATTTGAGTTTCAAATTATTTTATTTTTCTTGATATGATATTTATACATTTTGATAGAAGAGTTTTGTTTTCACACTCTACCATTACTCTTATTTTTGATTCTGTTCCTGATTTTCTTACAAGAATTCTTCCTTGACCTTTAATCAATTTTTCTGCTAATTTTATCGACTGCTTAATTTCAGTTTTGTTAATTATACTTTTATCTTTTACATCAACATTTTTTAATAATTGAGGTGTTTTTTTAAATTTGTCAAAAAATTCACTAGCTTTTTTACCTTTCCTTAAAGCAAATAATGATTCTAATGCTACAAGCAAACCATCACCAGTAGTTGCAAATTTACCCAAAATTATATGTCCTGATTGTTCACCTCCTAAATTAAATTTATTTTTCTGCATTTTTTCTTTCACATATCGGTCACCAACATTAGCACGTATAAACTTAATTTTTTCTTTTTTAAAATATTTTTCTAAACCATAGTTAGACATTAATGTTCCAACCACACCACCTTTTAACATTTTTTTTTTTTTCCATCTTGAGGCTAAAGCGGCAATTATTTGATCTCCATCTATTATATTACTTTTTTCATCACACATAATAATTCTATCAGCATCCCCATCTAATGAAATACCAATATGAGCTTTATATTTTTTTACCATTGACTTAATTTTATCTGGGAATGTTGAGCCACAATTTTTATTTATATTTAAACCATTTGGATTAACACCTATCGCTATAACTTTTGCCCCTAATGATCTTAATAATTCTGGTCCTGCCCTATAACCAGCTCCATTAGCACAATCAATAACGATTCTAAGTCCTCTTAGATTAAATTCTTTTGTAAAATTTTTTTTCAAAATTTTAATATAGTCTTTTGTTCCTGTTTCTAATCTTTTCACTCTTCCTAATTTTTCAGGTTCTGATAGATTTTTTGTAATTTGCTTATCTATAAGGTTTTCAATTTTTTTTTCTATTTTATCTGATAATTTCATTCCATCGGGTCCAAACAGTTTTAATCCATTATCATTATGTGGATTATGGGAAGCTGTTATCATAATTCCCATATTTGCCTTCATGACTTTTGTTAGCATTGCTAAACCATTAGTTGGAAGAGGCCCGAGAGTGTAAACATGCATTCCTGCGGAAGCCAATCCAGAGACTAAAGCAGGTTCAAGACTATAACCTGATAGTCTTGTGTCCTTAGCGATAATTGCTGTTTGTTTAATTTTTTTTTGAGATTTAAAATATGTTCCACTTGCTAAACCAAATTTAAAAAACATATCACCATTGATATTTTTACTATTTATAGTGCCTCTAATACCATCAGTGCCAAAATATTTTTTTGTCATTAATTATTAATAATCTGTTTAAAAACTTTTATACCTTGTATTACTTCATTGACATCATGAATTCTTAAAATTTGAACCCCTTGCATCATCAAATAAATTGAAGAGGCCAACGTTCCACCGATACGTAATTTAGAGTCATTTTTTCCAGATAATTCCTTAATAAATCTTTTTCTCGAATTTCCAACAAGTATAGGAAAACCAAGTGAATGAAAAATAGAAATATTATGTATTAAATTCATATTATGTTTCAAATTTTTTCCAAAACCTATTCCGGGGTCTAAAATTATATTATTGTGATTTATGCCTATTGATCTTAATAATTTTATTTTTTCATCAAAAAAATCATAAATATCTAATAATTCATTTTTATAACTTGGTTTTTTTTGCATATTTTCTGGTGTTCCTTTAGAATGTTGAATTACAAAAGGAATTTTGTATTTTTTTAATACTTTTAGGGTTTCGTTATCAAAATTTAATCCCGATACGTCATTAACTAACTTTACCCCCAGCTCAATACCTCTCTTCATTATATTTGATTTTCTAGTGTCTAAAGATATTGGTATATTTTTACTTATTAATCCTAAAATTTTACTAATTCTTCTCCACTCTAATTCTTCTTTAATTGCTTTTGATCCTGGTCTCGTTGATTCTCCACCAACATCAATTAAATTAGCTCCAGAATTAAATAAATAAATTGCATGATTAATTCCTTTTTGTTTAGTGTTAAATTTTCCACCGTCTGAAAAACTATCAGGCGTTAAGTTTAATACACCTAATATATTTGGAATTTTTTTAAAATTTAAATTAGAAAAATTTTTTTTTTTTGATCTAATTAATTCTAAATCAAAATATATCTTATTCTTAAGAGCCTTTGACAGATTTTTAATATTATTAATTGAAATTATCTTTTTTGATTTTCTAGTAATTACCTCAATCTGATCAAATGATATCTCTTTTATTTGATGTAAAGGTATAGTTTTTTTCTCGTTTACTAACTTCCTAGATTGATTACCGTAATAGAAATTACACACTCTAGTGTAATATCTAGACATTTACCCTTAATGAATAATTTTCGGTTTTAGGCCTAACGCACCCATAGCTGAACCTTTGTCATCCTCAGCTTTTAACTCTTGTTTATCTGCTGGATATATATTTTTATTTATAATATTTTCAATTTCTTCACCTGTTAATGTCTCGTAGGTTATAAGGGCTTTTGCAATTTTATGTAAATCATCAATTTTATCAGTCAAAATTTGTCTTGCTTTGTTATAACCCTCATCAACTAATTTTCTTATTTCTTTATCTATTTTTTGAGCTACTTCCTCTGAAACTGATTGAGTTTGTGTTACAGACCTACCTAAAAAAACTTCTTCTTGATTTTCTCCATATTCTATTGGGCCCATTTCTTCACTCATTCCATATTTAGTTACCATTGCTCTGGCAAGTTGAGTGGCCTGATTAATATCTGACCCATTTCCTCCACCGGCTCCAGTAGAAATATTGTCTTTTCCAAAAATTACTTCTTCAGCAACTCTTCCACCAAAACATACGGCTAACCTAGCTTTAAGGTATTTAATTGAATGACCATGTTGATCTCTTTCTGGTAAATTCATTACCATACCTAATGCTCTACCTCTAGGAATAATCGTTGCTTTGTGAATTGGATCATAATTAGGCATGTTAAATGATACTAATGCATGACCACCTTCGTGATAGGCAGTTAATTTTTTTTCATCTTCAGTCATAACCATAGATCTTCTTTCTGCGCCCATCATGACTTTATCTTTAGCTTCTTCAAATTCATTCAAAGTCACAATTCTCTTATTTTTTCTTGCTGCCAATAATGCAGCTTCATTTACTATGTTCGCAAGATCAGCTCCTGAAAAACCTGGTGTTCCTCTCGCAATAGTTCTTAAATTTACATCTGGAGCCATTTTAATTTTTTTTACATGAACTTTCAAAATTTTTTCTCGACCAATTATATCTGGGTTTGAAACTACAACTTGTCTATCAAATCTACCTGGTCTTAGTAATGCTGGATCTAAAACATCTGGTCTATTAGTTGCAGCAATAATTATAACTCCTTCATTGGTATCAAAACCATCCATTTCAACTAATAACTGATTTAGTGTTTGTTCTCTTTCATCATTTCCACCGCCTAAACCTGCACCTCTACTTCTCCCTACTGCATCAATTTCATCAATAAAAATTATACAAGGTGCATTTTTCTTTCCTTGTTCAAACATATCACGTACTCTAGATGCTCCTACACCTACAAACATCTCAACAAAATCTGAACCAGAAATCGTAAAAAATGGAACTCCTGCTTCACCCGCTATCGCTCTGGCTAATAATGTTTTACCTGTACCTGGAGGGCCAACTAATAATGCTCCTCTTGGAATTTTTCCTCCAAGTCTACTAAATTTTTTTGGATCTTTTAAAAATTCAACAATTTCCTCTACTTCTTCTTTAGCCTCTTCTACTCCTGCAACATCATTAAAAGTAACTTTACCTTTTAGCTCATTCATCATTTTAGCTTTAGATCTTCCAAAGCCCATGGCACCGCCTTTTCCTCCTTGCATTTGACGCATGAAAAAAATCCAAACTGCTATTAATAATAACATTGGAAACCAAGACAATAACACTCCAAACAATGATGGCATCTTTTCATCCAAAGGTGCAGCTGATATGCTAACTCCTTTTTCGGAAAGTTTCTCAATTAAATTAGGATCGTTTGGAGAATATGTTTTAAAACTGTTACCATTAGAAAAAACCCCTTTTATATTGTTTCCTTGAATTTCTACTTTTAAGACTTCACCATTTTCTACAGAGTCTAAGAAATCTGAAAATATTATTTGATTTACTCCTCTTGTATTAGACTGAGGGTTCTTAAACATATTATAGAGTCCTATTGTAAGGAAAACTATAATTGCCCACATTGCTAAATTTTTAAAATTCATAGTCTTAAAATAAGAATTATTATAAATTAAACAAGTGTCAAATTAGTGCTCTTTTGAAATAATTACAGTCTGATTAACCTTTTTTATCACACAACCGGCTAGTGTCTCTTTTTTAAGGGTATTTTTTTTAATTTTGTTCAAGATAAAATCTATTTTTTTTCCTCTTGTAGAATAATACTTATCTCCAATCATTTTAAGAGAATCTGAAAAAGATCTAAAAATTATTTCATATGGATGGCTAAAAAAATCTTCATTTAATACTAATTCTTTATTCTCATTATTCAGAAAAGAATTAATTTTTTTATTTTGTTCAACATAAAATTTTAAAGCTCGATTAGATTTTTTAAGATTTTTTAGAGTTAAAAATAACTTATTTTTATCTAGACCATTTTGTTTAAATTTACTAATCAAGTTTCTTATTTTGATTCTTTGAAATTCAATATTTTCGTTTGAAGGATCATTTACAAAAAAATCAAAAACATAATTAGATATAAATTTCAGATTTTCTTTTTCAAAATCTAATAACGGCCTAATTAAATTAATTGAAGATATTTTTGTTTTTTTTTCCAATGAAACTAATCCTTTTAAACCACTCCCTCTTAACATTCTAATGAAGAAATTTTCAAACAAATCATCCAAATGATGTCCAGTAACAACATTATGAATTTTTAGTGTTTTGCACTTTGAAAATAGCAAATCATATCTTTTCTTTCTGGCCAACGATTGAACGTTTTTTTTGGGTTTTTTTCCGTACCATGTAAGTATTTCAGCATTAATATTAAAATCATTTAAAATTTTTTTTACTTTGATCGCTTCAACTGTAGAATCTTTTCTTAACTTGTGATCCACAATAAAATATTTACATTTTATGTTATACTTTAATGAATAAATTTTAGTTAAAAAAGCAAGAGCAAGACTGTCTGGTCCACCTGAGACAGCAACAATAAACTTGTCTTTAATATCAAAATTTTTTTCAAAATTGATAAGAAATCTTTGAATTTTTTTGTTGTATAACTTTAATTTTAAATTTTTAGGAATTTTGATTGCATTCAAATTTTTGAGACTCATATTTAGCTTTTTGGATAACAGATTGATTAGCTTTTGGGTATTGTTTTTCAACTCCATTTATCATCTTGCATCCTTGATCTTTTTCTCCAATTTGAACCATGGATACACCAAGTTTTAATAAATTGATTGGAGCTTTTTCACCCTCAGGATACTTTTGATATCCCTCTAAATATGCTGAAGCAGCATCTGTATACAACTGTCTAATTCTAAATGTTTCAGCATACCAATATTGAGCATTTCCAGCTAGCTTGTGACTTGGATTTAATAAAACAAATTCTCTAAATGCTCTTTCAGCAGTCGGGTAGTCTCCAACTTTTAAAAAACTAGTTGCAAACTCATACTGTTTATCTGGTGACTCGTCCGGTAAAATTTTTTCCTCAGCTTGAAAAGTTTCTGTTACAATAGTTGCAGTAGTTTCAACAGATTGAATTTTTTGAGTAGTCTCGTTAGTTTGAGTATCTTTATACGATATTGATCCTAAATCTTTAGGTTCAGATGAACCAGGTAAAACATCATTATTATTTAAAGTTTTTTTAGATAACTTTTCTATACTTTCGTCTGATGTAATTGCACTTTCTAAATCTTGAAATCTGATTTGATTATCAGCTTGAACCTTTGATAATCTATTTGATAACTTATCTAACTTAAAATTAATTTCCTCAAATTTATTTGTAAGTTCTTGAAATTGATTTTCAATTTCTGATAATTTTAATAAATGCCTTGTTAAAACATCTTCAGAATTATCATTTAAACTTGAAGAAATAATATTGTTATTTGCTTCAACTGATCCTGAATAAACTGCTCTCTCAAGAGTTTTTATATCTTTTTGAATTGTTTCAAGTGTTTCATAAATATTATGGTTATCTGAAAATGCAGTATGAAAAGTTAAAATATTAAATAATACAATTAATTTTACAATTGGAAGCTTTTTAAAAATCATCTAGATTAATTTATGTTTATAATAATGGCAAAAAAAAGACCTCTTAATTATTACAATTAAGAGGTCTTTAAATTAAGAAATATTAATTAATTTGCTTTTACTGTTACTGATCTTCTGTTTTTTGACCAAGCTAATGGGTTTGATCCAGAATCAACTGGTCTTTCTTTACCATAACTTAATACAGAAATTCTGTCTGAAGAAATACCGTAAGTCATTAAATAATCTTTAGCTGCATTTGCTCTTCTCTCACCTAAAGCTAAGTTATACTCTCTTGTACCTCTTTCATCAGCGTGGCCCTCAAGCACAATTGTTACATCCGAATTTTTTCTTAACCAAGCAGCTTGCTTCCTTAATGTCTCTCTTGAAGCTGTGGTTAAAACTGACTCGTTAGTTGCAAAGAAAACTCTGTCTGGTACTCCAGAGGCTAAATACTCTACAGTATCTGTGCCCGTGTACACGTCACCTTGCATTTGACCTGTTGAAACTTTTTTTGTTGCACATGCACTTAAAGCTAAACATGCTAATACAACTAAAAGTGAATTTTTTAGAATTTTGTTTAATTTCATTATTGCTCCTTGATCAATATTTCTAATACTTAATATTTTCACACCTAATTAGATGTTTC
>MDSW01085963.1_pt1 | contig 29542 bp, 31 predicted proteins | sample 811171 | NCBI WGS metagenome assembly MDSW01 (sample SAMN05326641, study PRJNA326480) | marine metagenome | isolation source: seawater | place: Atlantic Ocean: North West | collected 2012 | reverse complement strand
TTATAAAGAAAGACTTAGAAATTTTTCCTATTGATCTTATCATATAATTGTTTTATTTAAATTCTTTAAATATAACACCTATAGAGTAAAATCTTAATTAAGGCAAACAATGAAATATTTTATTGGAAACTGGAAAATGTTTGGTATTCCAAAATCTGTGAAAATACTTAAAAAAATTAATTCTTTTCATTCAAAAGATAAAAATAAAAATAAATATAAAGTTATTATTACACCTCCATACACATTACTAAATAATTTCTCTAAATATTTTAAAAAAAGTAAAATTATAATTGGCTCTCAAAACTGCTTTCATAAAGATCCTTTTTCCTCAAACACTGCGGCTGTAAGCCCTTTTATGATAAGAAGTGTTGGTGCTAAATATGTTATAGTAGGTCACTCTGATAATAGATCAGAAGGCGATACACATCAAATATTAAAAATGAAGGTTGATTTAGTTTTAAAAAATAAAATGAAAGTTATTTTCTGTATAGGCGAAGACAAAATAGTAAAAAAAAATAAAAAAACTTTTCAAGTTCTCAAATCTCAATTAACTAATTCTTTAGAAAGTTATTTTAACCCAAAAAATATAATTATAGCTTATGAACCTATTTGGTCAATTGGGACTGGGCAAATACCTTCTGAGAAAGAATTAAAGTTAACAACTATTTATATAAAAAAGGTTTTAAGACAATTTTTTAAAAAAAAATGCCCACCTGTACTTTACGGAGGATCAGTAGATAATAAAAATATTAGCATGCTTTGCAAAATAAAAGAAATTGATGGATTTTTAATTGGTGGAGCATCTAAATCTTCAAAAAAATTTATTGATATAATAAAGAATTACTATAGATATTAATCATGGAAAATATTCTTGTAATAATAAACATAGTTCTAGCAATAATATTAGTAATCTCGATTTTGCTGCAAAGATCGGAGGGAGGTGCTTTAGGTCTTGGTGTTTCACAGGATAGTTTCACGTCATCTAGAAGTGCGGGAAACTTTTTAACCAAATTTACATCAATAATAGCTACAATGTTTATAATTTTAAGTTTAGTTATAGTTACTTTTTCTCACGATAAAGTAGAGCAAACCCAGTCAGTTTTAGAGCGTGAAGATGACAGTAGTATTCCACAAATTCCCGAAAATAATAAATAAAACTTTTTTTTTATTAATTTATAAAGTATAACATACTTCCATGGCGCGATACATATTTGTCACCGGCGGCGTGGTTTCTTCTCTTGGAAAAGGACTTTCATCAGCTTCGCTAGCATATTTACTCCAATCTAGAGGTTACAAAATTAGAATAAGAAAATTAGATCCGTATTTAAATGTTGATCCAGGAACAATGAGTCCTTTTCAACACGGTGAAGTTTTTGTTACCAACGATGGTGCTGAAACAGATCTTGACCTTGGTCACTATGAAAGATTTTCAGGAATTTTAGCAAAAAAGACAGATAATATTACAACGGGAAAAATTTATAGTGATGTGCTCAAAAAAGAGCGTAAAGGTAAATATTTAGGAAAAACTGTTCAAGTAATACCTCACATTACTGATAGAATTAAAGAATTTATAAAAAATGATTTGAGTAAAGAGGATTTTATAATTTGCGAAATTGGCGGCACAGTCGGAGATATTGAAAGCTTACCTTTCTTAGAAGCCATTAGGCAGTTTTCAAATGAAATTGGGAGACAAAATACTCTATTTATTCATCTCACGTTGGTGCCTTTTATGAAAGCCTCAGATGAAATAAAGACTAAACCAACCCAACATTCTGTTAAAGAATTAAGAAGCATCGGAATTCAACCTGATATTATAATTTGTAGATCTGAAACGTCTATTCCATTAGATCAAAGAAAAAAAATATCTTTATTTTGTAATGTTGCAATCGAGAATGTGATTGAAACTGTTGATGTTAAAACTATTTATGAGGCACCAATTAGTTTCAATAAAGAAAAACTTGATGAGAGAGTGCTAAAATTTTTCAAAATTAAAACAAAAAAAAAGTGGATCTAGAACCATGGAAAAGAATTACCAATTTGGTGATTAATTCAAAAAATGTGGTTAATATAGCAATTATTGGAAAATACGTAGAGCTTAAAGATGCCTATAAATCATTAGATGAAGCACTTACCCATGGCGGTATCGCTAATAAATTAAAAGTTAATTTAATAAGGATAGAATCAGACAAGCTTAAACCGAGTGAAATTAAAAATAAATTGAAAGATGTTTCTGGAGTCTTAATTCCTGGTGGATTTGGAAAAAGAGGCACTGAAGGAAAAATCGCTGCAATAAACTTTGTAAGAAGAAACAATATACCATTTTTAGGAATTTGTTTTGGTATGCAAATGGCAATAATTGAATTTGCCAGAAATAAATTGAATATTAAAAAAGCTACATCAAGTGAATTTAGTTCCTCAACAGCATCAGTAGTCGGTTTGATGAACGAATGGATAAAAGATGGAAAACTGATGAAGGGAACCAATAAAGATCTAGGTGGGACTATGAGACTTGGCAGTTATCCTGCTCGACTTAAAAATGACACATTAGTGCGTAAAATATATAAAACGAACAAAATAAACGAACGACATCGACATAGATATGAAGTTAATATCAACTTTAAAGAAAAATTTGAAAGTAAAGGCATGATTTTTTCAGGTTTATCACCAGATGGAAAATTACCTGAGATAATTGAACTGAGAAATCACCCATGGTTCATTGGGGTTCAGTTTCATCCTGAATTTAAATCTAGACCTTTATCACCGCATCCTTTATTCTCATCGTTTATTAAAGCTGCAAAAACTAAATCGAGATTAAAATGAATAATTACAAAGTAAAATGCTCAAATTTTGAAATATCAAATGATAGTCCGTTTACATTAATAGCTGGACCTTGTCAGCTTGAAAGTGAAGCACATGCCTTAAATATTTCAAAGGAATTAAAAAAAATTACGAGTAAATTAGGTATTAATTTTATTTATAAAACATCTTTTGATAAAGCCAATAGGACTAGCATAAATGGAAAAAGGGGGCTAGGTCTTGAAAAATCATTACCAATCTTTGATAAAATTAGGAACGAGTTGAAAATTCCGGTTTTAACAGACGTACATTCCATAGATCAATGTAATATAGTTGCAAAATATGTAGACGTTTTGCAGATACCTGCATTTCTTTGTAGGCAAACTGACTTACTAATTGCTGCTGCAAAAACTGGAAAAATAATAAATATAAAAAAAGGACAATTTTTGGCTCCTTGGGATATGAAAAATGTTGTCAAAAAAATTGAAGACTCGGGTAATAAAAATATATTAATTACGGAAAGGGGAGCTAGTTTTGGTTATAACACTCTTGTTTCTGATATGAGGTCTTTGCCTATAATGTCTAAATTTGGTTTTCCAATAGTTTTTGATGCAACTCACTCTGTTCAACAGCCCGGAGGCATGGGTGAAAAGAGTGGTGGTCAAAGAGAGTTTGTACCTTCTTTAGCAAGAGCTGCAATAGCAGTTGGTGTTGGAGCAATTTTTATAGAAACTCATGAAGACCCTGATAATGCCCCATCAGATGGCCCGAATATGGTTCCATTAAATGAAATTGAGAAATTATTAAAAAAATTAACTGAGATTGATAAGTTAATCAAATAAAGAAATGGCAAAAATCAAGAATGTAAAAGGTAGACAGGTCTTTGATAGCAGAGGGAATCCTACAGTAGAAGCAGAAATATTATTAGAAAACGGAATAATTGCAACTGCAATATGTCCATCAGGCGCTTCTACAGGAGCATTTGAAGCTCATGAATTACGGGATAAAGATGAAAATAAATTTTTAGGTAAAAGTGTTTTTAAAGCCATTAAGAATATAAATAACCAAATTGCATCAAAATTAAAAAATTTAGAGTCTGATAACCAAGAAAATATTGATAAAGTTCTTTTAGATTTAGATGGAAGCGAAAATAAAAAAAATTTAGGAGCTAATGCTACACTTGCAGTTTCTTTAGCTAATTCAAAGTGTATTGCTTTATCAAAAAAAAAGTCTTTATATAATATTTTTGGAGAAAATTTTTCTCTTCCGATGCCTTTAATGAATATACTTAATGGAGGATCACATGCAGACAATGATCTTAACATTCAAGAATTTATGATTAGGCCAGACTCTGCAAATCATTTTTTAGAGGCAATAGAGAAATGTTTTCTTGTTATTCAAAATTTAAAATTTTTACTTAAAGATAGGAAAATGCTTACAAATGTTGGAGATGAGGGAGGGTTTGCTCCCTCTTTAAATTCTAATGAAGATGCATTAGAACTAATAGTGAGCGCAATTGAAAGATCTAAAATGAAAGCAGGAAAAGATATTACCATTTGTTTAGATGTTGCAGCGAACGAACTTATTAATAAAAAGGGCGAGTACTCAATTCAATCTAAAAATTTTGTTCATGTAAAAGAAGTCATTGAATATTACAAAAAATTAACTTCTAAATACCCTATTAAATCAATAGAGGATCCTTTTGCCGAAGAGGATTGGGATGCATGGAATAAGATTACCCAAGAAATTGGAAAAAATGTACAAATAGTTGGTGATGATTTATTCGTTACTAATGCTAAACGACTTAAAAAAGGTATTCAAGAAAATTCAGCAAACTCAATTTTAGTAAAACCTAATCAAATTGGAACTTTGTCAGAAACATTAGAAGTCATTTCCATTGCAAAAAAAGCAAATATTAAAACAATAATTTCACATAGATCTGGTGATACAGAGGATACTTTTATAGCTGATTTGGCCGTGGGTGTTGAATCATCTCAAATTAAAACAGGTTCTTTAGCTCGTTCGGAAAGAGTCGCTAAATACAACAGGTTATTAAGGATAGAGGAAGAGCTTGGAAATAAAATAAAAATGGCTAAAATCTAAATATGGGTCTTAAAAAATTTATTATTTCAAGAAAATTACTTTTGATAAACCTCATTTTTGCAATTTATGTTGCGACTAATTTAATAGGTGGAGAAAGGGGAATAGTATCGTATTTTGAAAAGAATAAGGATTATAAAGATTTAATTAAACAAGAAAAAAAACTGATAGAAATGTCTAATTCTTTGGAAAATAAGATCAAACTGCTTTCAGGTAATGTCGACCCTGATTACGTCGATATACTTTATAGAGAAAAACTTAAATTTGGAAATAAAGACGAAATAATTATAAAATTAAAATAATGAGTGAAAAACTAAGACATCCCGAAAAAGTTAACAAACCTGTTAGCCCAATAAAAAAAAAACCTGAGTGGATAAGGTCAAAAATTGTTAACTCAAAAATTTTTTTCCAAACAAAGCAGGTTGTTAATCAAAATAATCTTGTAACTGTATGTCAAGAAGCGAACTGCCCAAATATTACGGAGTGTTGGAGCAAAAAACATGCAACTTTTATGATAATGGGAGATACTTGTACTAGAGCGTGTGCATTTTGTGATGTCAAAACAGGTAAACCTAGCGGTCTTGATATTTTTGAACCCGTGAAAATCGCTAATGCCGTAAAAAAATTAAATTTAAAACATGTAGTAATTACATCTGTAGACAGAGATGATTTACCAGACGGAGGAGCAGAACATTTCTATCAAGTAATTAAATTAACAAGAGAAAAAAATCCTAACACATCCATTGAAGTTCTTACTCCAGATTTTTTAAGAAAAGGTGAGGCGTATAAAAAAATTTTAAAAGGAGATATTGATGTCTTTAATCATAATATTGAGACTGTTCCAAGTCTCTATACCAAAGTTAGACCTGGGGCTAGATATTTTTCCTCTCTTGAATTATTAAAAAATATAAAAAATTTAAATAGAAAAATTTTTACTAAATCGGGCATTATGGTTGGACTTGGTGAAAATAAAGATGAAATAATACAAGTAATGGACGACCTGAGATCTGCAGAAGTTGATTTTTTAACAATTGGGCAATATCTTCAACCATCTCCAAAACATCACCCATTAAGTAGATATTATCATCCTGATGAATTTAATGAGTTAAAAAGAATAGCTGAGACAAAAGGTTTTTTACTTATTTCTTCTTCACCGCTTACCAGATCGTCCTATCATGCAGATGACGATTTTAGAAAACTGCAAGTAGCAAGAAATAAAAAATTTGAATGCCTTCCGCATCAATAAAAAAGATAATCCCTTGTAAAAAAAAACAATTAATTAAAATGGTTTTGGATATAGAAAAATATCCTGAATTTGTGCCTTGGTGTATTTCTGGCAACATACACGAAAAAGAGGAAAGTGAAGATTTGATTACAATTAAGGGTGATTTAAAAGTGGGTAAAAAATTTTTAAATGAGACATATACAAGCTTGGTAATATTACATAAAAAAAAAAATAAAATAATTGTAACAAATATTGATGGACCTTTAGAATATCTTAAAAACGAATGGGTGTTTAAAGAAATAAATAACTCAACACAACTAGAGTTTAAGATTGATTTTGAATTAAAAAACAATTTACTTAATGCTATAATGAAAAGATCGTTTAACTTTGGATTAGATAAAATAGCTACTGCTTTTGAAAAAAGAGCTATAGAATTATATAATTAAGTTTATTTATTTAAGTTCTAATCTTAGTTTTTTTAGAAAAGTTGACAATAATTCTCTTTCCTCATTATCTAAAATATTCTCTTTTTTATTTGCTGATCTTATTTCATCTTTTACTTTTTCGATAATAATTTCGCGGTTTTTTTTATCTGAAAATGATTGTAGCTTAGACTCAAAATTACTAATAACTAGCCCAAAAGTAAGCTTAAAAACTAAGATGAAAGCAACTGCTACAATTAAAGTTTTATAAAAAAAAAGTTTCATATTTTAAGGTTACTCTAATAGTTTTTTCTTGTAAATCGTATTAACTGATATTCCTTCAATTTTAATTTCATTAAATATATTAAATTCACTTAATTTATCTTTAATTTTTCTTTCTCCTTTCCAAGAATAATGTGTATCTATTAAATAATCTGCCTCTTGAATATTATAAACAACATTGATTCTATCCCTATCGATTTTTTTTAAAATTTTTTTAGATAATTTTAAATCAGAAGTACTTAAAGCATACACATTAATTTCATCTTTATCTTTTTTAAGTATTTTTTCCAAAGCCTGTTTATTTGTAAGTCCCCAAAAATCAGCCTCGAAATTCTTCTCAAAATTAATTTTTGCTAATGAATTAAAATACAAATTTTGATAAGGGTGATTTTTTATCATCCAAATCAAGTTTGGAAATATAGTAAAAATTAAAAATATTCTAAAATATTTAATTTTCTCTTTTGAAAAGAAATATTGAATTCTATTTACGCCACTTAAGGATATTAGTAAAAAAACAGGGTATATAAAAAATAAGTGTCTCCACCCATTGTAAGATATCATACCTGAATCTGTTAAGATTATTAATGGAACTAAAAAGTTTATAGTAAAAAAAAGATCATCTAGTTCACTTTCTCCCCTCCATAAATCTTTATATGAGTCATTTTTTTCAATTTTAAATAATCTATTTATAAATCGCCGAAGAATTAAGAATAAACCAATTAAAAAAAATATAACATAAATAATAGGAGTTGAACTAGCTATCCACACAATATGATAATGCCATGGAACATTAGAAATTAAATAAAAATTACCCAAATAAAAAACATAAATTTTTAAAAAATGACTTTTTAAAAATAAAACCAATTTTAAAAAACTATCAACTGTATCTACCCATAATTCTGGCGTAATTAAATAAATAGTAAATACAAGAGACGTTATGAAAAACAAATAATTTAAAATTTTATTCTTGTAATTTCTATTTTCCATTAAAATTTTGATTAAATAAAAAATAGTTAATATAATAGGAAATATTATTCCTATAATTCTTAAGTTAATAGCAAGAGCGTAAATTATCGAAAGTATGAAACCATTTAAAATATCTTTACTTTTTAAAAATCTCAATGAGTAGAAGAGACTTATAATAAACAAAGACATAAATATTATATCCTTACTATTATAAAAGCTATTTGCAAAAATTCTTGGTGATATGATTAAAAAACTTGTTCCTAACAGAGCATAAAAAACAGATTTAAACTTATTTTTTAATAATAAATAAAAGAAAAAAGTAGATGAAAAAAATATTAAAAAAGTTACCAAATGTCTTAATAGAAAATAATTTCTACTATCTTTTATACCATAAAAATATTCAACAAATGCCATTGGAAGATCAAATACTATTCCTGACGTTGAGATTTCATCCTTTGGATGGGCACCAGCATTTTCTTTTATTAAATTACTTATTTCAACTTTATTTTCAAAAAATGAAAAATGATTTAAAATGTATTCTAAAGATAAAAAACCTACTATCCTTGTGTTGTCTTCATCGATAGATATTCCATAATCTTTAAAAATTGATAATCCAACTAAAAGAAAAATAAAGAAAAATAAAAAAATAACAGTTTTTTCGAGGATAATATTTTTCATGCGTAATACAATTAAAGAAAAATACCTTATATAATATGGATAACATTTAATAAAGATATAATTACTTATTATTTAAGATTTATGGTATTAATCAAAATTCAATGAAAAAAAAATTAAAAGACTCCAAATTCATTAACAGCTATTTAAGTGACTTATCTTTTTTATTACTTCCAAACAAAGATTTAGTAGATAAAATTCTGAAAGTAAGGGACATCTTGATAAGAACAAGCAAAAGAAATGGAAAAGTTCTAATATTTGGAAATGGAGGAAGTGCAGCCATAGCTAGCCACGTAAGTGTTGATCTTACAAAAAATGCAAAATTGAGAACTGTGAATTTTAATGAAGCTGATTTAATAACTTGTTTTTCAAATGACTATGGTTATGAAAGATGGGTCGAGAAAGCAATAGATTTTTACGCCGATAAGAAAGACTCGCTTATTTTAATTTCTTCAAGCGGGAAATCTCAAAATATGATTAATGCATGTAAACTAGCAAAGAGAAAAAAAATTTCAAATATAATAAGTTTTACTGGACATAAAAAAAATAGTCCCGTTGCAAAACTTGCAGACATAAATTTTTGGGTTGATAGTAAAGCTTATAATTTTATAGAAAATACTCACCAAGTATGGCTACTTACAATTTGCGATCTAATAATAGGTAAAAGAGAGTACCCAGCCTCTGAAAAAAAATAATTTATATTAATATGATTATTACAAAAACACCTTATAGAATTTCATTCTTTGGTGGAGGTAGTGACTATCCTCAATGGTACAATAAATATAACGGATTAGTTTTATCTACGACAATAGACAAACATATCTACATCTCATGCAGATTTCTACCAAGTTTTTTTAAACATAAGTACCGAATAGTTTGGTCAAAAATTGAAAATGTTAAAAAAATTAATCAAATTAAACATAAAGCTGTAAGAGGTTTATTACATCAGCATAAAATTAAAAGCGGATTAGAAATCCATTATGACGGGGATCTACCGGCAAGAAGCGGAATGGGGTCAAGTTCGACATTTACAGTTGGATTGACAAAAGCTTTATTAGGAATAAAAAATAAAAAAATTTCAAACTTAAATTTAGCAAAATCAGCTATAAATTTTGAACAAAATATTATGGGTGAGTCAGTTGGTTCACAAGACCAATTAGCTGCGTCTTTAGGAGGATTCAATAAAATAAGTTTTAAAAAAAATAACAAATTTCAAATTCAAAATATAAAAAAAACGGATAGGGTAAAAAAATTAGAGGACAATTTAATCCTTATTTACTCTGGTATACAAAGAACTGCACAATATATCGCTTCTGGATATGTAAAAAAATTAACAAGTTCAAAAAAAAATTATATTGACCAAATCGTGAAGTTTGTTGATTACGGATATGATATTATTAAAAATGGAGATCTTGACGATTTTGGAAAATTGTTACACGAAAGCTGGTTACTTAAAAAACAATTGTCCTCAAATATTACAAATAAAAAAATTAATAACTTGTATGATTATGCAATTAAAAATGGTGCATTAGGTGGTAAACTTTTAGGTGCAGGTGGTGGAGGATTTTTGTTAATGTATATGAAAAAAAAATATAGACAAAATTTTTTTAGAAATAATAAGAATATCGTTAATGTCCCGCTTAAATTTTCAAACAAGGGCTCTGAAATTATATTCAAAAATTTTGAGGCTTCAAAATGAAATTAAACCACAAACTCATGAATAATAATTTTACTTCATCTGACTTTAAAGATGTAAAAAAACTTATATCTAAAAAAAATGTTATTTTAACCCAATCAAAACAAGTAGAGATGTTCGAAAAAAAGTGGTCAAAATGGCTAGGTGTAAAATATTCGATATTTGTAAATTCTGGTTCGACATCCAATTATTTATCGATTAAAGCTCTTAAATATTTTAAATCAAATGGAAAAAGAAATGAAATAATTGTACCAGCACTTACTTGGATATCAGATATAAGTTCAGTAATTCTTAATCAATTCAAGCCAGTTTTTGTCGACATTAATAAAGAAACTTTATCAATAGATTATGATCAAGTAAAAAGAAGTATAACAAAAAAAACTCTGGCCATATTTGTTACTCATGCACAAGGATTTAGCGGACTAGACTCAAGATTAATTAAGTTAATAAAAAGAAAAAAGATTATTCTATTAGAAGATGTATGTGAAAGTCACGGAGCTAAATATAAAGACAAAAAACTAGGAACATTTGGGTTGATTTCAAACTTTTCTTTTTATTATGCTCATCATCTAACGACAATTGAAGGCGGCATGATTTGCACTAACAATAAAAAATTATATGAAATTCTTAGAATGTTAAGATCACACGGAATGTTAAGAGAATCTAAGGATAATAATTTTAAAAACAAATTGATTAAAAAATATAAAAAACTTTCTCCACAATTTATATTTTTATATCCAACATTAAATTTTAGAAACAATGAAATTGGTGCGACCATAGGTTTAAGTCAACTAAAAAAACTCAATCGAAATAATGAAAATAGAACAAAAAATTTTAAATTATTCTTGAGTAATATTGACTCAAAAAAATACTGGACAAATTATGCTTTTGATGGAAGTTGCAATTACGCTTTCCCAATTGTCTTGAGGACCAAAAGCATAAAAAAAAGAAATTTATTTGAGAAAATGCTTAAACAAGCTAACATTGAATTTAGAAGAGGGAACGCTGGTGGTGGAAATCAATTAAGACAACCATATTTAAAAAATTTTGTTAAAAAAATTAAGTTCAAAAATTTTAAAAATGTAGAACATATTCATAATTTTGGATATTATATTGGTAATTATCCTTCTCTTAAAAGAGAAAAAATAATAAAAATTTGCAACTATCTTAATTCATTAAATATTTCGTAATATGAAAAAAATTAATAGAAATTTTAAAAAATGTTTAATTACAGGAATTGCTGGCTCAGGCGGCAGTTACTTGGCAGAATTTATACTGAAAAAAGATAAAAAAATTAAAATTTATGGTTTCTTTAGGTCTAATAAATATAAAAAAATTCTCGAAAAAAAATATGGAAAAAAAAGATTATTTTTTTACAAGGTGGATCTGAACAACTATAAAAAAGTAAAAAAATTGGTTAGATTTATTAAACCAGACCTTATTTACAACTTAGCATCTAATGCAGACGTAAGAAAATCTTTTGATATACCTAGAGAATTTATTAACAATAATCACAATGCAACTTTAAATTTATTAGAATCTTTAAGGGTTAATAAACTTAAGTCTTTATTTATTCATTGCAGCACTTCTGAAGTTTACGGTATCGTAAAAAAAAAAGATATCCCAATTAGAGAAAATCAAAAGATGCGACCTGTAAGTCCCTATGCTGTTTCTAAATCTTTGCAGGATTTAATAGCTCAACTTTATCATCAAATTTATGGATTAAACATTATTATCACAAGAATGTTCACATATAATAATCCGAGACGCTTAAATTTATTTCAATCTTCCTTTGCTTCTCAAATAGCAAAAATAGAAAAAGGAAAACAAAAAATATTATCTCACGGAAATTTAAATAGTATAAGAACTTATTTAGATTTGAATGATGCAATTAATGCTTATTGGCTCACTGCCAAAAAAGGAAAGATCGGAGAGATTTATAATATTGGAGGAAATAAATCTATAAAAGTTGGCAACGTTCTAAAGAAATTAGTAAAATTTGCAAATAAAAAAATCGTCTGCAAAACGAATAAAAAATTGTTACGTACTAAAGATGTTACTTTACAAATACCTTCTACTATGAAATTTAGGAGTCACACAAAGTGGAAAACTAAGACTAGCTTGGATTATTCACTAATGAATCTTTTAAATGAGTTTAGAAAATAGGTAAATTTGGATAAAATTACTAGAATTTTTTTATAAATAAGTTAAGAATGTTTAATGTCTTTAAATAAAATTGATTGTGTTTTTTTAGTTGTTTCAAGTTCAAAAAAAACCTATCAAAATCTATCAGAAACCTATTCAGCGATTGAACCACCTACTTGGGCTTTGTTATTAGCTCAATCGACCAGATCAGCAGGGTTTAATGTTACAATTCTTGACGCTAATGCAGAAAGACTAAATGAAGAAGAAATTTACATAAGACTTAAAGAAATTAATCCAAGACTCATCTGCTTGGTTACTTATGGACAAAATGTGAATACTGGAACTACAATTATGAGCGGTGCTACTCATATTTCGAGATTTCTTAAAGAAAAAAAAATTAATCAAAAGATATGTATCATAGGATCTCACGTGCAAGCCTTGCCAAAAGAAACACTTGAAAAAGAAAAAAGTATTGATTTTGTATTTACTAATGAGGGTGTGTACGCAATTCAAAACGTACTAAAACTTAAAAATTTTAACTCCACAGAGTTTGAAAATGTTAAAGGAATAGCATTTAGATTATCCGGAGATAAGGTAAAAATAAATCCACCAGAAAAAGTTGTTCCTAATGAAAGAATGGACACTGATTTACCCGGATATGCTTGGGACTTGTTACCTTATAAAAATAGACCTTTAGATCTCTATAGGGCGCCATTATGGCACGCAGAATATGATTTTGAAAAACGATCTCCCTACGCTAGCTTGCAAACTAGCTTAGGATGTCAATTTAAGTGTAGTTTTTGTATGATAAATTTAATCAATAGAAATGATGATGAGGAGGTTGGAGTTGCTTCTAATTATAGTAACATGAGATTTTGGTCTCCAGACTTTATAATTAAAGAATTTGATAAATTAATAAAAATGGGAGTAAGGACAATTAGAATTGTAGATGAAATGTTTTTACTTAATCCCAAATACTATAAACCTCTATGTGAAAAGCTAGCTGAGAGAAATAAGGATGACTCACTAAGAATGTGGAGTTATAGCAGGATCGATACCGTAAAAAGCCCGGAGATTTTAAGACTCGTCAGAAAGGCTGGAATTAAATGGCTATGTCTTGGAATTGAAAGCGGGGATAAAAAAGTTCGTTTGGAAGTCGCTAAAGGAAAATTTGAAGATGTAGATGTAAGAGAAGTTATAAAAAGGGTTCACGATGCTGACATAAATATCATGGCTAATTACATGTATGGTCTTCCTGGAGACGACGAAAAAACAATCGAAAAAACATTTAATTTAAGTTTAGAACTTTGTACAGCTGGCTGGAATACTTATCCAGCAATTGCTTTGCCAGGAAGTCTTTTATACAAACAAGCTAGAGACTCAAATTTAGAACTACCAGATACTTACGAAGGCTTCTCATTCCATGCATATGAAACAGTTCCCTTTCCAACTGAAAAATTAACCCCGGGTCAAGTTTTAAAGTTTAGAGATGATAATTTTATAAAATACCATACAGATAAAAAATTTTTAGAGCTAATTAAGGAAAAATTTGGTAAAGAAGCTTCAGAAAATATAGTTGAAATGGCAAAAGTAAAACTCAAAAGAAAACTTATAGAAAGGGAAAATCTTGAAAATAAATAACTTAGAGGAAATAGCAAAAAAATATCGAAGGGAAATGTTTGAAAAATTTCTTATTACAAAGCACGGGCATCCTGGCTCGGTATTTTCTATGATGGAAATAGCAGTTACATTATTCTACGGTGGTTTCGTAAGATTTGACGACAAAAAAAAATCTTTCAAAGATAAAGTTCTTATAAGCAAAGGTCATGCAACATCTGCTCTATATCCAATTTTAAGAGATTATGGGATTATTTCAAAAAAAGATTGGGATAACTGGGGTAAAAAAAAATCTAACTTAAGAATTTTTGGCAATACATCTATACCTGGAATTGATATTACCTCTGGATCGTTGGGTCATTGTATAGGAGCAGGCGCAGGAATGGCAGTAAGCTATTTGAATAACAATCAAGATAAAAAAGTATATGTAGTTATTAGTGAGGGTGAACTTTATGAAGGATCCACATGGGAAGCATTACTTTTTGCAAAGCACAGAAATTTAAAAAATCTTACCATAATAATAGACATTAATAATTTAATAATTCTTGGTAACACTTCTGATTGTCTTAAGCTTGATCCAATCAAAGAAAAAATTGAGGGGTTAGGAATAAACTCTGTAGAAGTTGATGGTCATAACATTGACAACTTAGTTTTATCATTAAAGGAATGTGATGAGTCTCAACAACTAAATTGTATATTGGCTAAAACTACCAAAGGTAAAGGAGCTTCAATTATGGAAAATAAACAAAATTGGCACTATTGGAATCCTATGACGAAAGAACAAATTGAAATTACAAGAAAAGACTTAGAATAATGCTTCAAAGAGATATTTTCATTAATCAAATCACAAAAAAATTAAAAAAGAACAAAAATATATATTTCTTAAGCGCTGATTTTGGAGCAGCTGCCTTAGATGAATTAAGAGAGAAATTTCCTAAAAATTTTATACATTGCGGAATATCAGAACAAGCGATGTTGGATATTGCAACTGGATTAGCATTAGAAAAAAATAAGGTCTTTGTCTATGCTATGGCTCCATTTCTATCATTAAGGGCTATTGAGCAAGCAAAATGTGGTCCAGGATTAATGAAGCTTCCAATCTGTATGATTTCAGTTGGCATCGGATTAGGTTACGCCGACGCTGGACCAACTCATTATGCTAATGAAGATTTTGCATGTTTCAGAGCAGTTGTAGGCTCCTCAGTTTATACACCCTCTGACAATACTACTACTCGTTTTATAGCAGACGAAATGCTGAGTAAAACAAGTTTTTCTTATGTAAGACTAGACAGAGATCAATGTAGAGAGTTAAATCCTTCACTAACCAAGCAAGATTATAAAAATGGTTTTAAAATTTTTGGAAAACCTGCAAGAAATAAAATTGCAATCTTGAGTCACGGTAAAATCTTTCACAATTGTATGAATATTTACGAAAAAAACAAAAATAAATACGTTCTGATTAATCTTTTTAGGTCAAAACCATTTCCTAAGAAAATTATAAATATTATAAATAATATAGAAAGATTCATGGTAGTCGATGAGCAAAGTCCCTCTGGTGGGCTAAGTTCTTGCGTATTTGAGGGATTTAGTGATAGTAAATTTCATCCAAAAATAATTTCAAAAACTTTACCGGAGCAATATATATTTGATAATGGTGGAAGAGATTATTTATTGAAAAAATATGGTCTGGGTGAAGCAGAGTTATTGAAATCTTTGAAAAAATTCAAATAAAATTTGATGAAAAATAAGAAAATTCTCATAACTGGTGGGGCAGGATATTTAGGATCATTACTCTGTACTGAGTTAGTAAAAAGAGGTTTTAATATTACTGTTATTGATTTATTGAAATACGAAAAAAATTCTTTAAAACATTTATACAAAAGTAAAAACTTTGAACTAATAAAAGCAGATATAAGAAATAATAGTATAATGAAAAAATTAATTAAAGAAAATGAGTATATAATACCGCTTGCAGCCCTTGTTGGTGCACCGCTTTGTGATAAAAATAAAAAAGAAGCAGTTTCAGTAAATCTCACCTCAATAAAATCACTTGTTAAAATGTCAAATAAAGAAAAAAAAATTATATATCTCACTACTAACTCAGGGTACGGAATTGGAGCAAAAAATAAGTTTTGTGATGAAAAAAGCCCACTAAGACCGATCTCTTTATACGGGAAAACAAAGTGTGATGCTGAAAAAGTCGTTAGAAAGCATAAAAATTCAATTTGTTTTAGACTAGCAACTGTTTTTGGAGAAAGTTATAGAATGAGGACCGACCTTTTAGTAAATAACTTTGTTTACAACGCTCTTAAGAACAGAAAACTCAATATATTTGAGCCACATTTTAGAAGAAATTTTATTTATACAAAGGATGTAGTAGCGGCAATAATCTATTCGATTAAAAATTTTAAAAAAATGAAAAGTAATGTTTATAATCTTGGATTATCAAGCGCAAACATCAGCAAATTGACGTTAGCTAACAGAATACAAAAAAAATTAAAATTTTTAAAAATAGAAGTTATTAAAAATAAATCTGATCCTGATAAGAGAGATTATTTTGTAAGTAATAAGAAAATAGAAAAAAAGGGATTTAAAGCTAAAAGAAGTTTAGAATTTGGAATAAAAGAATTAGTAAAGTACTTCAAAAAAAATAAAAAAAAAATAATAAATAACTATTAATTCAGTTTTTTATATATTTTTTTAAATTGTTTAAAGAGATCATACTCAGCATAATTAAAAAATAGTTTGCTTTTAAATGCCGCTAATTTATCTGTTTTTTTATCACCAATCATAAAACTTTTACTATGTTTTATATCCCAATCTCTATAAATTTGTTTTATCATTAAATTTCCTGGTTTTCTCATATTACTTTTAACTCTATATTTTTTAATTTTTGCCTCAGGGTGGAAAGGAGAAAATTTAACATCGTCAAAATAAATATTCAATTTAGAAAATTTATTTTTTATGAATATGTGTAATTTTTCAAAATCAGATAATTTATATTTTTTTTTACCTATTCCAGCTTGATTAGTGACAATAAAAACATAGTATCCTTTTTTTATTATAAATTTTAAAGCCTTCAAAACATTTTTTCTTAACTTAAAGTCTTTAATTTTGTAAACATACCCATTATCATGGTTTAGAACACCATCACGATCTAAAAAAACAGCAGGTTTCTCGAAGTTTTTTTTTAAAAGAAATGGAGATCTTTTTAAATCATTTAATGAACCTATATCTAGAAAAAAATCTTTAAAAACAATTCCATTTAATTTTCTTTCATTAATTAAATAAGGAAGTATATCATCTTCTAGACTTGAAGGTTTGGTTGGAATATATCTTAATATTTTTTTGCTAAAAAAATATACTCCGCCGTTGATAAGTTTATTAACTCTGGATAAATACAGTTGATTTTTTTTTAAACCTAAGTTGTTTAATTTTAAATTGTTAGCAGATTTTTTTTCTCTTTTTAATAAAGCTATGGATCCAATACTATTTTTCTTTTTTGATTTAATTAATTTATTTGGATTGATTTTAAAAATTGTATCACCGTTTACCAATATAAAATCATTTAACTTTCTTATTTTTTTTAATGAATTTAAAGCACCTCCAGTACCTAAAGGTTTTTTTTCATTTAGACATTTGATTGGAATAAAATTAAATTTTTTATTATGATACTTACTAAATATTATGCTAGAGCGGTAACCTGTTAATAAATATATATTGTTAAAATTGTACTTTCCAAAAAATTGAATTAAATAATTCAAAAAGTGCTTATTATTAAATTTTACCATTGGTTTGGGTTTACCTCTTAAAAATTGTTTTATTCGGGATCCCTTACCGCCTGTTAAAATAACTAAATCTATTTTTTTCATTGAACAATACAATACTTACAATTTTATTAAATTTAAGCTAATATATAATTTATGAAGTTAATTTCATTAGTTTTTTCATTTAGAAATGAGGAAAAAAACCTCGAGGAACTTGTTAATCGAGTAACAACAGCTTTACAAAAAGTAAATAATTATAGTTACGAGCTTATATTTGTAAATGACTCGTCTGAGGATAGTTCTGAGAGAATTTTAGAAAATCTTCAAAAAAAATTTCCAATAAAAATTATTAATATGACAAGAAATTTTGGTATTGCTCCTTGTGTACTTGCAGGTTTCAGAGAGAGTAAGGGAGATTGTATAATATATATGGACTCAGATTTACAAGATCCACCAGAATTGATACCAGAATTAGTGAAAAAATATGAAGAGGGAAATGATATAGTACACACAAAAAGGACAAAAAGATTAGGTGAAAGCAAAATTAAATTATTGCTAACTAGACTAGCTTATTTAATCATACATTATTTTTCAGATATTAATTTACCTATTGAAGCTGGAGATTATAAATTGATTTCTAGACGGGCAATGGACAATATTTTAAAACAAAAAGAATTTCGTCCTTATATCCGGGGTTTATCTGTTTGGGTGGGATATAAACAATCTTTTCTAGAATATGTAAGAGAAGCGAGAGGATCAGGGAAATCAAAATTTACTTTATTTTCAAAAGGTCCAGTTAACGAATTTATAACTGGAGTTACAGCATATTCATTAAAACCTTTGTATCTCGGTGTCTTGCTAGGTTTTATTTCTTTGATATTTTCAATAGCACTGATTATTTACGCTCTATACTTAAAGTTTAATAATTTTTCCGTACCGGGTTCAGCTAGTATCATTATAACAGTATCATTTTTTTCAGGCATAATCCTTTTCACATTAGGTATAATTGGAATTTATCTTGCAAGAATATTTGAGCAAACAACAGGTAGAGACAGTTATGTAATTAAAAATATCAAAGATTTTAAGTCAAAATAATATCTTTAATTATTTGTAATGCTATGATTGTAGTTCTCTTTTGGACGTAATTCCTTCCATTATTTTTAATTTTAAATTTAAAAATCTTCAAAAGCTTCTTTTTTTTAATCCCTATGTATACCAAACCTACAGGCTTACTTTTTGTTCCACCGGTAGGACCAGCTATTCCAGTTATCGAAACACATAATTGTGCTCTGCTTATTCTACCTAAGTTATTTACCATTGACGAGCAACATTGAGAACTAACTGCTCCGTTTTTTTTAATAATTTTTTTTGGTACTTTTAATATTTGAATTTTTGAATTGTTTGAGTAAGTTACTAGTCCAACAATAAATACTTTAGATGAGCCGCTAATTGAAGTTATCGAATTAGATAACATTCCTCCAGTGCAAGACTCAGCTACTGCGATTTTAAGTTTTTTTCTTTTAAGCAAATTGACAATTTCTTTATTTAGTGCCATTAGAAAAGTTGTGATTTAATAATCATAAAAATAATTAACGTTAATACTACGTAAAGTCCAGCTATAACATCATCTAATATTACACCAAAGCTATTCTTGAATTTTTTATCGAATATATTAATAGGAAAAGGTTTTTTAATGTCGAAAAATCTAAATAAAATAAAAATATAAATGTAAAAGAAAATTGCTTCCTGGTCATTTTTTTCAGTGCCATGTGATATTTCATACAAGTATATAGGTATAGACTGACCAATTACTTCGTCAATTACTACTTCTTTAGGATCTTTGTAATCACTTTCTTTAATATAATCAGACACAGCAATAAATGAATACATAAAAATTATCAAAAGAAAAAAAAGAATTATGTAACTTGATATATTAATTATATGAAAAAGACTGTATAAAAATATTACTGTAATTAAAGAAGTTATCGTTCCTGGCGCGTACCTTACAGTTCCAATTCCAAAAAAAGTAACAAATAAATAATTTATTTTTTTAATCATATTTTATAACTGATACTATAGTTTCGCAGGCAATCGCTTTTTCTTTTCCAATAATTCCAAGTTTCTCAGTTGTTTTTCCTTTTAAATTAATTTGATTTTTCGAAATTTCACAAATTCTTGCTATATTATTTATAATTTTAACTTTATGGTTTTTGATTTTAGGTGTTTGAGTAATAATATTAATGTCAATATTATTTATATAAAAACTTTTAATTTTTATCTCTTTAATAATTTTCTTCAACAAAATTGGAGACCTTATGTTTTTAAATTTTTTATTTTTATCTGAAAACTTTTGTCCGATATCACCCATTTTGCAAGCTCCCAAAATTGCGTCTGTAATAGAGTGTAGAACAGGGTCCCCGTCTGAATGGCCCAAAGTTCCTATATCAGATTTTATTTTTAAACCTGCTAAATAAAGTTTTCTTCCAGGAACGAGTCTATGAACATCAAAACCAATACCCACGCTCATGTTATATTTATAAATCTTCCTTAAATTTAGAAGATCCAACCTATCAGTTATCTTAAAATTATTTTTTTCTCCTTCAATAAATCTCACTTTATCAAGATTCATATAAAGTGAAATGTCATCATCTCTATACTTGTTTGGATTATTTTCGTGTAATTCTAATATTTCTTTAAATTTAAAACATTGAGGGGTTTGAGTAAGAAAAAAATTTTCTCTATTTTTACCTATAATATATTCAAATAGACTTGTTTCTTGCCTCTCTTTCATTGCATCGACGATTGGAACAGTTGGCACAACTGCCTTAGAATTTTTCATATTTTTGATAATTCTTTTAAGCAAATTAATTGAAAAATTTGGTCTGGCGGCGTCGTGTATTAAAACGTTAGGAATATTTGTTTTTTTTAAGGCTCGTAAAGCTTTTAATGTAGATTCTCTTCTAGTTTTACCACCTTTGATAAATTTAACTTTTTTAATTTGAAGATTTTTTAGTTTTTTTATGTCTTTTGGGTTATAAACAACCACTATATTTTTAATAGCATTGAATTTGTGAGCTTTATTTACATTTATCTCTATTAATGATTTACCACCTATTTTTTGATATGGTTTTGGTAGATTTGATTTAAATCTATGACTAAAACCCCCTGCTAAAATGATAAAATTAAAACTCATTAAAATTCAGTATATAATATTTATGCAAATAAATAACGAATAAATAGAATGTTTAAATTTATAAAAAATTTTAATTGGATAATATTATCATCTTTTTTATGCATTTTTCTGGGAATTTTAACTTTTTTAACCTTTATCAACCAAGGTCCAATAAAATTAACCGATAATAATTTACAGATTTTATTAGTAGTAGATATTATATTATTGATAATATTTTTTTATCTAATTTTTTTCAATGTTTTTAGATTATATAAAACAGGTAAAAGAAATAAGAGCGGCTCACAAACAAATCTAAAATATATTTCTCTTTTTTCATTGTTTACTTTTATACCATCACTATTAGTAGCAGTTTTTTCTCTATTTATTTTTAATTTTGGAGTACAAAATTATTTTGATGATCAGATAACGAAAGCGGTAAATAATTCTTACGATGTTGCAAAAAATTATTTGGATGAAAATAGGGAAAATGTTAAATCAGATGTAATACTAATGGGGGTAGGACTAAATAGAGCTTCAAATTTATTTTACTCAAATCCAAATAGATTTCAAAGTATTATAAAAGCTGAGAAACTCCTTAGAAGGGTTGACGAAGTTTACTTAATAGACAGTGCAGGAAATATCTTATTTAGAGATAGAGGAGAAAAACAAGAAGAGTTTATAATTCCGTTAGAAGAAAATTTTAATCAAGCTTTGGACGGAAACGTAGTGCTTTTATCAAATAATTTAGAGAATAAAACAGCCGCTATGATTAAACTTTCAAGTTTGATTGATACATATCTTTATATATCAAGAAATATTGATGATGAAATTTTAAAATACCTTCAAGATACAGAAGAAGCAGTAAGTTTTTATTATTCTGTTGAAAATAGCCAAACTGGAATCAAAATTACATTTGCTATTATTTATATAATAGTTGTTACATTATTATTATTTTTATCTACTTCATTAGCTATTACCTTCGCGACAAGACTTACAAAACCCATAGTAAATTTAATAGAAGCTTCTGACAATATAAGTAAAGGGGCTTTGGATACAAAGGTTCCTGAGTTGGACAGTGATGAAGAATTTAAAATGTTAAACAGAAATTTTAATAATATGATTGATAGACTTAAAAAACAACAAGAAAAACTTTTAGCTTCAGAAAGATATTCAGCGTGGGAAACAGTTGCTAGAAAATTAGCTCATGAAATAAAAAACCCCTTGACTCCAATACAATTATCGATCGAAAGATTGGAGGAAAAATATTCTTCTAAACTTCTATCAGAAAAAACTGATTTTCAGAAATATTTACAAACCATAAATAGACAGATTAAAGATATAGAGGAATTAGTTAATGAGTTTTCAAATTTTGCAAGGATGCCTAGGCCAGTATTCAAAAAGATCGATTTAGCAGAGACTATAAATAGATCAACAGATTTATTAAATCTTTCGATTAAGAATAAAATTAATTTTATACAAAATTCAAAAGCAAACTATATATTAGGAGATAAAGAACAATTAAATAGGGTATTTTTAAATTTAATTAAAAATGCAGACGAGTCTATTAATGAGAAGATCAAAAAAACTAAGGATTTTAAAGGTAAAATTGACATAGAAATTGCTCAAAATAATGACTATATAGTAGTTACATTGACAGATAATGGAATTGGATTTTCTAATACAAAAAAAGCAATGACCCCATATTACACAACTAAAGTTAAGGGAACTGGCTTAGGACTACCAATAGTTTTAAAAATAATTGATGATCACTCAGGTGAATTTCTTGTCGACAATAAGATTAATAACGGCGCAATAATAAGTATTAAATTACCAAAAATTTATGAATAATGAAATCTTAGTTATAGACGATAATTCAGATATCAGGTTTTTAATCTGCAATATTTTGGAAGAAAAAAAATATGTAGTAAGATCAGCTGCCAATTTCGATCAGGCTTTAAGTGAAATTGATAAAAAATTGCCTGACCTAGCAATCATTGACATTAAATTAGACAAAACTGATAAAGACGGAATTGATTTATTGAAAGCAATTATGAAAAAAAACAAATCGTTACCTGTAATAATGATTTCTGGGCATGCAACTGTCCAAATTGCAGTTGAAGCAATAAGATTAGGAGCTTATGAATTTATAGAAAAAGGGGCGTCATTTTCTGCTGATAAACTTTTAAATTATGTTAAAAGAGCTTTTGAAACTACTTTATTAAAAAAAGAGAAAGCTATAATTGAAAATAAACTATTCCATTCATTCGAATTAATTGGAAATAGTCCTAACATAACAAGAATAAAAAAAACCATAGAAAAGTTATCAGGCACTGAGAGTCGTGTGATGATATTTGGTCCTACAGGCTCCGGAAAAGAATTAGTTGCTAGAAAAATACACAAAAAGTCCGTCAGAAACAAACAACCTTTTATTGTTTTAAACGCTGCTCTTTTGAATGAAAATCATTATGAAAAAGAGTTATTTGGACAGGAATATGATGACGGAAATATTGCCTTTGGAGCATTAGAAAGAGCAAACAAAGGGACTTTATTAATTGACGAAGTATCCGAGATACCTTTAGAAACTCAAGCTAATGTTTTAAGAGTACTCATTGATCAAAAATTTAAAAGATTGAACGGAAAAAAAGAAATTAATGTAAATATTAGAATTATATCATCTACATCTAAAAATCTTACTGAATTAATATCTTTAGGAAAATTTAGAGAAGATTTATATCATCGCTTAAATGTTGTGCCTATTGAACTTTTACCATTAATCTCCAGAACCGAGGATATACCCTTATTGATTAATTATTTTAAAAGTAAGATTGCAGAAATTAACGGTGTTCCAGAAGTTGATATAGAAACTGATAACGGACAACTTTATACTTACAATTGGCCAGGAAACGTAAGAGAATTAAGAAATTTAATTGAGAGAGTAAGTATATTATCAGCAAATGAGGATAAAGAAAAAATAAATCAACTCCTAAATGATATTTTGTCTACTTCGAATAACTCTTTAAAAAAAGACTCCTCTTTAACAAAGTCATTTAATATACCATTAAAAGAGGCAAGGGAGCAATTTGAAAAAGATTATTTAATTAATCAATTAAAAATAAATCACGGGAATATATCTAAAACAGCAGACTATATTGGTATGGAGAGGTCGGCCCTTCACAGAAAACTTAAATCTTTAGGAATTAAAGGAATAAACTAAAATGAATATTATTATTTGTGGTGCCGGTAAGGTCGGTCTATCAATAAGTAAGCAACTCTCTGCTCAAGGACAATCTGTTACAGTTATAGACGAGTCTTCAGAAAATATTAAAAAAATTAATGATACTCAAGACGCAAAAGGTATTGTTGGGAGGGCAACTCTTCCATCAGTATTAGAAAATGCAGGTGCAGAAAATGCTGATATGATAATAGCTGTTACAAGAAACGACGAAACTAATATGGTTGTTTGCCAGTTAGCAAGTTCATTATTTAATATACAGAAAAAAATAGCAAGAATTAGAACTAAAGATTTTTTAGAAGGAAAATGGAATAAGCTTTACAACAGATCAAATATACCAATAGATGTGATAATTTCTCCAGAATTAGAGGTTGCGAAATCATTATTTAGAAGATTAGAGGCACCTGGTGCTCTAGACAATGTTCCTTTTGCATCAGATAAAATTAAAATGTTAGAAATTGCAGTAGAAAAAAACTGTCCCATTATAAATATTCCTCTAAAAAATCTAACAGAAAAATATCCAAAATTTAAAGCAAATATTCTTGGAGTAGTAAGAAAAGATAAATTTATTTTTTTAAAAAAGAACGATAAAATAGTTGAAGGTGATAACGTATATCTAGTCGTGAGCAGTGACCAATTAAATGAAATTTTAAAAGCTTTCGGTCATGATGAAAAAATCTCTAAAAAAATATTAGTTATAGGAGGAGGAAATATAGGTTTTAATTTAGCTAGACTTTTAGAAACTAATCTTGAAGGAGTAAGAGTTAAGATAATAGAGAAAAATAAACAAAGAGCAGAGGAAATTGCTAACGATTTGTCCTCATCTATTGTAATAAATGGTGATGCATTGGATGAAGATATACTTAAAGAAGCAAATCTAGAAGAATCAGAAACGGTATTAGCCTTAACAAACGATGATGAAAATAATATTATGGCTTGTGTATTAGCAGAAAAAACAGGGAAAAATAAAAGAACGATAGCAATAGTAAATAAATCAAATTATAGCTTATTACAAAGCTCGTTAAACATAGATGATCTCGTTGACCCAAGGATGACAACTGTTTCAAGAATTATGGAGCATGTGCACAAGGGTTCCATTGGCACAGTATATTCGATTTTGGATGGAGAATATGAATTTATAGAAGCAAAAATTTCTGAAAAATCAGAATTAAACAATAAGAAAATAAAAGACTCAAATTTTCCGGAATTTATAAGAATTGGTGCAGTGTTAAGGAAAAAAAACGTAATAATCCCTAGGTCAGATTTTATCTTTGAAAAAGATGATTTAATTGTCTTTTTAGCTAAAAGAGAACAATTGAAGGAAGTTGAAGATATTTTTAGTGTAAGCGCCATATAACAATGAACACTAAATCAATAAGTTTTTATTTAAGTTTTTTCTGTTTTCCAATCAGTATATTATCTTTTATTAATATATTGTATTCGTCCTATTTTGATTACTTCCTAAATGTGGAAGGTTATTTTGCCTCTTTAATAGTTTCATTAATAAGTGGAATGACTTTGTATTTTTATGGAAAAAATTCAAACAAAAAACTTATTTTTTATGAACAGATCATTCTTATAATCTTAACTTACATATTAATATCAGTTTTCATTGCTATTCCATACTTCTTAAGCATCTATCAAATATCATTTATAGACTCTTTGTTTGAGTCCTTTTCAGGACTTACAGTTACTGGTTTCAGCATTTTTAATAATATAAAACAAATAGACCCTACTCTAGTGTTATGGAGATCATCTTCACAATGGATAGGAGGTTTATTTTTTCTTATTTTTTTAATAATTCTATTTTCTAACAAGCAATTTAGCTTTAAACTTAATAATTTAACCTTTTCAGGAGACGTAAATAATACTGAAAATAGTATAAAAGATAATATTTTAAAAATAGCTGCATGTTATTCTATTTTAAGTATTGTTATTTTTTTTCTTCTTATATTTTCAGAAATTAGATTATTTAACTCATTAAATCTCTCAATGAGCTTGGTCTCGACAGGTGGTTTTTTGCCAACAAATACTCTTTCGCAAATAATTTCCTTCCCAAAACAAGAACTATTTTTAATAATTTGTCTTTTAATCTCAAGCTTAAACTTATTTTTTTTGTTTAATATCTTTAATTTTAAAAAAATACATAACTATCATAGAGAAGATTTTTTTCTTATAATTACAATACTATTTTTCATAATTATATTTTCAATATTTATTAAAGATTTAAACTTAAATCATGTGATAATAAGTATATTGAGTAGTATAAGTAACTCAGGAATTGCAATTACAAAAATGCCTGAATATACAACTTTATTTTTTTTAATTTTATCGATAATTGGGGGCTCAATAATATCAAACACATCTGGTATCAAATTGATGAGGGTTTATATTTTGTTAAAATCTTCATCAGCAGAAATTTTAAAATTAGTGAGACCAAATAATATTATAAATCAAAATATTCTTTATTCAGAAACAAAGATTACTAACGACTATTTAAAAATTTCATTTTTAATTTTTATATCTTTTTTTATAAGTCTTTTTATATTATCAGGTGTTTTAATTTTTGATGATTTGAGTTTTGAAACCTCTTTCAAATTATCAATCTTAACACTTACGAATACCACGAATTCAGATTTATTTGGTTTGAATAATATAAGTTTTTCAACCTTACTAACAAGCTCAAAAATATCTCTAATATTATTTATGATAGTTGGAAAAATTGAGCTAATATCAATTTTTTTAATTTTTAAAAAATACTTATTAACTAACTAGATGTCAAAAATTGTGATTATAGGATGTGGCGCTATGGGAACTGCATTCGCTTACCCATGCTTAGACAACAATCATGATATTTCAATAGTTGGTAGCCACTTAGAAGATAATTTTATTGATAATTTAAAAAAAAATGAAAATTTTCACCCTGGCCTGAATATTAAAATCGAAAAAAAAATAAATATCTTCAAATTTAAAGATTTTGATAAGTTGTTTGCTAATAAAGTTGACTTAATCGTTTTAGGAGTAAGTTCTAAAGGTATCGAATGGGTATCTGAACAGTTGAGTAGAGTTTTTGAAAAAAAAGATTTACCTAATATTCTTTTATTAACTAAAGGTTTGAGTATTTATAAAAATAAATATGAATTATTAGTTGAAAAACTCAAAAGACTTTTACGATCTAAAGGTATTTTAGAATCCAATATATCAGCAGTCGGAGGTCCTTGTTTGGCATCGGGATTAGCTAACAGAATTCATAGTAGTGTAATAATCGCTAATGAGAAAATTGAGACTGCCAAGAAAATTGCAGACATGTTAAATAATAATTACTATCATACATCTTACTCAGATGATTTGAATGGAGTCGAAGTCTCTGCAGCAGTAAAAAATATATTTTCAATGGCTGTCGGAGCTGCCAAAGGATTATGCAGTATTAATGCTTCTGATGAAATTAAAGAAAAAAATTTTTTAAACACTGCTTCAGCACTAATTAAACAATCAATTCACGAAATGGAAATATTTGTACAACACTTAAAGGAAGAAAAGAAACTGTTAAAGGTTTAGCTGGATTAGGTGATCTTTATGTGAGCTCAGGTGGTGGAAGAAATGCTAAAATGGGCTCCTATATAGGCGAGGGCTTAACTTTTAAAGAAGCGAAAAAAACAAAGATGCCTAAAGTTACGGTTGAAGGTGCAGAGTTAGCTAAGGAGATAGCCGAAAAGGTGAATGAGGATTTTGATGAAAATAAGTTACCTTTAATGCTAAGCATGATAAATGCTATTGTTGAAGATAAAAAACTTAAAATTAACTGGGAAGCCTTTAGATGAGGAAATATATTGTATCAATAGATGCTGGAACAACTTCTAATAGGTCAATTCTTTTTGACTTAAATGGTAGACCAGTTTTTTCTTCTCAAAAAGAATTTACTCAATATTTTCCAAAAAGTGGATGGGTAGAACATAATCCAGATGAAATTTGGAAGACCACATTAAACACTTTAAAAAAAGTAATTCAAAAAGCAAAATATTTGAAAGGAGAAATACTAAGTATTGGAATAACTAATCAAAGAGAAACAACAGTTCTATGGGACAAAAAAACTGGAAAACCTGTTTATAGGGCTATTGTATGGCAAGATAGAAGAACAGAAGATTTCTGTAAGAAATTAAGAAAACAAAATAAAGATACAGCTATTTTTAATAAAACAGGTCTTTTAATTGATCCGTATTTTTCTGGAACTAAAATCAAATGGATTTTAGATAATGTACCCAAAGCACGTCATTTAATGGCAAAAAACCAGTTGTTATTTGGGACAATTGATAGTTTTTTAATATGGAAGCTGACAAAAGGTAAAGTTCACGCAACGGACGCTACAAATGCTAGTAGGACAATGATCTATAATATTACAAGCAATAAATGGGATGAAGCGATTTTAAAGTTGTTTAAAATAAAAAAAAGTATTTTGCCAGTAGTGAAGGATTGCTCTGACGATTATGGTCAAACACATTCATCAATTACTGGAAAATCAATTCCGATAAATGGAGTCGTTGGTGACCAACAATCAGCTACAATAGGTCAGTGCTGTTTCGATCAAGGTTCTCTCAAAAGCACATATGGTACTGGAGCTTTTGTTTTATTGAATACTGGTAACAAAAAAATTTATTCAAAAAATCGTCTTTTAACAACTATAGCATATAGAATTAATGGTAAGACCACATATGCTATGGAAGGATCAATATTTATTGCGGGAGCTGGAGTTCAATGGTTAAGAGATAGAATGAAATTTTTTAAAAAAGCAAAAGAAACTGAAAAAATAATTAAAAAATTAAAAGATAATAATAATATATATCTGGTGCCTGCTTTTACAGGTCTCGGTGCTCCTCATTGGAACGCTAGCGCCAGAGGCGTACTAAGCGGTATTACAAGAGATACAAGTCCAAATGAAATCGTGAGGGCCACCGTTGAAGCTGTTGCGTATCAAACTTATGATTTATTTGAGGCAATGAAACATGATGGCTTGAGACCTAAAATTGTAAAAGTTGATGGTGGAATGGTGATGAACAACTGGTTTTCTCAATTTTTATCTGATGTAGTAAATGTCAAAGTTTTAAGACCAAAGGTTCAAGAAACAACAGCTCTTGGTGCCGCTTTTATGGCTGGGTTAAAAATTGGTGTATATAAATCACTGAAAGACATTTCAAAAAATTGGCATTTAGATAGAAAATTCTCACCTAAAATGAGACATACCTTAAGAAAAGATTTGCTCAAAGGATGGAACACCGCGGTAAAAAGAACTTTGATAAATTAAAACACTTAAGGGTTGTATTTTTAAAATAATTTATACTGTACAAATAAGTTGTATTTTGTTTCAATATTAAATCTAAAAACAACAACGGGGGAATTAATGTTAAAAACATTTAAAACTATATTAGCTGTTGCTGTTTCACTTTCTCTTT
>MDSW01212811.1_pt1 | contig 29551 bp, 27 predicted proteins | sample 811171 | NCBI WGS metagenome assembly MDSW01 (sample SAMN05326641, study PRJNA326480) | marine metagenome | isolation source: seawater | place: Atlantic Ocean: North West | collected 2012 | reverse complement strand
GGAAGAAATGGGTGTTCCATTAAAAGATTTAATTGAAAAACATGCAGGTGGAGTTGTTGGAGGATGGGATAATCTTAAAGCTGTAATACCAGGTGGATCTTCAATGCCATTATTACCAAAACATATATGTGATAGTATTAAAATGGATTTTGATGCGTGTGCTGAAAATAAAACAGGACTTGGAACAGCAGGAATAGTAGTAATAAATAACGATCAAGACATAATTAAGTGCATGGCGAGAATTGCAAGATTTTATAAACATGAAAGTTGCGGACAATGTACACCATGCAGAGAAGGATCTGGCTGGATGTGGAGAATGTTAGAAAGAATGGCAATAGGAGAAGCATCAAGAGAAGAAGTTGATATGTTAATGGATGTTACCAAACAGATTGAAGGTCACACAATTTGTGCATTTGGCGAAGGGTCATCTTGGCCTGTACAAGGTCTTTTAAGACATTTTAAAAAAGAAATTGAAGAAAGAAATAATTTTAATCCGTTAGTAAATACAGGCCAAAAAAATCCTTATTTAGTTGATCAACATTTATTAGAAAAAGATAATGTTTAAATTAAAAGTAAATGATAAAGAAATTGAGATAGAAGAAGGTCTTACAGTTCTTCAAGCATGCGAACAAGCAGGTTATGAAATTCCAAGATTTTGTTATCATGAAAAGTTATCAATAGCAGGAAATTGTAGAATGTGTTTAGTTGAAATTGAAAAATCACCTAAACCTATAGCATCTTGTGCTATGCCTGCCACAGAAGGAATGAATATTAAAACCAATACTAGTATGGTTGAAAAAGCTAGGAAAGGTGTTATGGAATTTTTATTAGTCAATCATCCTTTAGATTGCCCGGTATGTGATCAGGGTGGTGAATGTGATCTTCAAGATCAATCAATGTTTTATGGTGTAGATAAATCAAGATTTAAAGAGAATAAACGTAATGTTCCAGAGAAGTATATGGGTCCATTAATTAAGACACAAATGACAAGATGTATACATTGTACAAGATGTATTAGATTTGCAACAGAAGTTGCTGGAGTTCCAGAATTAGGGGCAATAGGCAGGGGTGAGGATATGCAAATAACAACATATTTAGAGAAGGCAATGGATTCAGAATTATCTGCAAATGTTATTGACCTATGTCCTGTTGGAGCTCTTACTTCGAAACCTTATGTTTTTGAAGCAAGACCATGGGAATTAAAAAAAACAGAGTCTATTGATGTAATGGATGCTGTTGGGTCTAATATAAGAGTAGATACCTATGGCTGGGAAGTCAAAAGAGTCCTTCCAAGAATAAACGAAGATATTAATGAGGAATGGATTTCCGACAAAACAAGATATTCTTGTGATGGGTTAAAAAATCAAAGACTTGACTCACCATTTATCCGAGAAGGAAATAAATTTAAAAAAATTTCTTGGAATGATGCTTACAATCTTTTGAAATTAAAGATTTCAAATATAGATCCAGATAAAATTGGTTGTTTTACAGGAGACTTAACTAATATGGAAACAGCATATGCTTCAAAAGAACTTTTTAATAAAGTTTTTAAATCAAGTTTAATTGATGCAAGATCTGATAACTATTACGTTAATTTTTCTGAAAATCAAAATTATAAATTTAATAGTAAAATTTCTGGAATTGAAGATTCAGATTTAATATTAATGATTGGCTGCAACCCAAGGTTTGAGGCAACTATTTTAAATAGTAGGATAAGAAAATCTTACCTAAAGTCTAAACTGCCAATTTATTCAACTAATGATATAGGTGATCAAACTTATCCATATATCATATTAAATAATTCAACAGATTTTATAAAAGAAATTATTGAAGGCAAGAGTCAAATTTCAGAAAAAATAATTAATTCTACAAAACCAGTTATTATTTTAGGTCAATCTGTTTTGAAACTTAAATCAGGTCAGTTTATATTTGAGGAACTAAAAAAATATTTAAAAAAAAATAACAAAATTAATAATGAGTGGAATTCATTAAATATATTATCAACCGATGCATCTACTGTTGGCTCATATGATTTAACTTTATTTAGCTCAAACAATGGTCGAAATCTACTATTAGAAAAATTGAATAAAAATTCACTTGATATACTTTTTTTAGTCGGACAAGATAAATTAAAAATTGATAGAAAAGGATTATTCATTATATATATTGGTTCTCATGGTGATGAGGGAGCAAAAAAATCAGATTTAATTTTGCCAGGTTGCGCTTACACAGAGCAAGATGGTTTTTATGAAAATTTAGAAGGAAAAATTCAAAAAGCTTACAAAGCTTCTTATCCAACAGATCTTGCAAAAGAAGATTGGTCGATCATAAATGAAATCTCAAAAATTGTTCGTGGAAAAAAATTATTCAAAAATAAAGATGAGCTAATTGATAATATGTTAAATTATTTAAATCAAACGAGAAAAGAAGAATTTATATTGACCGAATATGATTTTGAAAATGAGGAGATAATAGTTGATGAAATTGATTATTATTTTTCAAATGTAATATCTAAAAACTCTAAAACAATGTCAGAATGTAGATCCCTACGTGCTAATATTAAAAAAACAGGAACAGATGGATAATTATGGAAACTTTAAATTTATTATTTAATGAAATTTATAAAATATTATTTTTATTAATACCAGTCTTAGTGACAGTTGCAATGATAGTGTGGCTTGATAGAAGAGTTTGGGCGCTCGTTCAAAAAAGAAGAGGTCCTAATGTTGTTGGACCTTTTGGTTTGTTGCAATCATTAGCTGATGCTTTAAAATATATTTTTAAGGAGATAATTATCCCAGCAAGTTCCAATAAAGTTATTTTTATTCTTGCTCCAATAATTACCATGACCTTAGCTTTAGTTGCCTGGGCAGTAATACCATTTAGTGAAAATTTAGTTTTGTCCGATATTAATGTTGGAATTTTATATCTATTTGCTGTTTCTTCTCTAGGTGTTTATGGAATAATAATGGGTGGGTGGGCATCAAACTCAAAATATCCATTTTTAGGAGCAATTAGATCAGCGGCACAAATGGTTTCGTATGAAGTTTCTATTGGCGTTATAATAATTAACGTTCTGCTATGTGTGGGCTCTTTAAATTTAACTGATATTGTTTTGGCTCAACAAAATACATGGTTCGTACTTCCGTTATTTCCAATGTTTGTAATATTTTTTATTTCAGCACTCGCTGAAACAAACCGACCCCCATTTGACTTGCCAGAGGCAGAAGCAGAGTTGGTTGCAGGATATCAAACAGAATATTCTGGTATGATGTATGCAATGTTTTGGCTTGGCGAATATGCAAATATACTTCTAATGTGCGCAATGGGTTCAATATTATTTTTAGGAGGTTGGCTATCACCATTTGATATAGAGATACTTTCTTTTATACCGGCTCCATTTTGGTTAATTTTTAAAATTTTATTTCTATTTATTTTATTTGCATTGGTTAAAGCAATTGTTCCAAGATACCGGTACGATCAATTAATGAAGTTGGGTTGGAAAATATTTTTACCTTTCTCATTAATTTGGGTTGTATTGACTGCAGGTTATTTACTATATTTTAATTTATTGCCATCACAATTATGAAAATAAGCAGATTATTAAAAACAATATTTATGATAGACTTTGCAACCGGTCTATTGATTGCAATAAAAGAAATATTTAAATCTAAAAAAACAATTAATTACCCTTTTGAAAAAGGACAAGTAAGTCCAAGAGCCAGAGGAGAGCATGCTTTAAGAAGATATCCAAATGGAGAAGAAAGATGTATAGCTTGTAAACTATGTGAAGCAGTATGTCCTGCTCAGGCTATTACAATCGAGTCTTCTGAAAGAGAAGATGGAAGTAGAAAAACAACTAGATACGATATTGATATGCTTAAGTGTATTTATTGTGGATTATGTGAGGAATCTTGCCCTGTAGATGCAATTGTACAAGGACCAAACTTTGAATTTGCTACAGAAACAAGAGAGGAGCTTTACTACAATAAAGAAAAACTTTTAGAAAACGGAGATAGGTGGGAAAATATACTTGCTGCTAATATTAAAGCAGATAACCCATACAGGTAATAATGGTAGCTCACGCAATATTTTTTTATTTTTTTTCAATTATTGCAATCATATCTGCAATAATGGTTACAGCCTCAAGAAATACAGTTCATTCAGTTTTTTTTTTAATATTAGATTTTATAAGCATTTCTTGTTTATTTATTATGATAGGTGCCGAATTTTTAGGAATGATTATGTTAATTGTTTACGTAGGTGCCGTAGCTGTTTTATTTCTTTTTGTAGTAATGATGTTAAATGTTGCTCAACAAAAAAATCAATGGTTTGGATCTTCTAAAAGTAGCTCACATATTCCAATTGGTTTATTGGTAAGTTTAATTATTTTTTTTGAATTAATCATTGTTGTTGGTGGGTGGCAATATAAACCAGACCTCTTGAATTCTTCAACTATTACCGTATCCGAAAATATATCAAACACACACTCACTAGGTAATGTGTTATACACGGATTACATTCACTTATTTCAAATTTCTGGAATGATCCTACTTGTAGCTATGATTGGTGCAATAGTTTTAACTTTTAGAGAACGTGCAGGTTTAAAGAGACAAAGTTATATTAATCAAATTTCTAGAGAAAGAAAAGATGGCATTCAATTGGTAGATGTGCCTAGTAAAAAGGGAGTCAAAATTGATGTTTGAAATAGGGTTAGGTCACTATTTAACTCTTGGCGCAGTTATATTTACAATTGGTTTGATTGGTATTTTTTTAAACAGAAAAAATGTAATAGTACTTTTAATGAGCATCGAATTAATATTACTAGCTGTAAATATTAATCTTGTATCTTTTTCAATTTTTATAAATGATTTAAGCGGTCAAATATTTACTTTATTTATTCTAACAGTTGCAGCTGCTGAGGCAGCCATAGGTTTAGCAATTATTGTAGTTTATTTTAGAAACGTTGGAACAATAAGAGTTGAGGAAATCGATAAATTAAAAGGATAGTATGGAAAAACTTATTATTTTTTTACCTTTGTTAGCAGCAATTATCTCAGGATTTTTTGGAGGGATAATTGGGAATAAAGCATCCCAAATAATTACAAGTCTATTTGTTTCTTTGTCAGCTTTGTTATCTATTTATATATTTTATAACGTAATAATCAATGGTTACGCAGATAACATTATAATTACGAAATGGATAACCTCAGGACTTTTAGATGTTAATTGGTCTATAAAAATTGATCAGTTGTCTTCAGTTATGCTTGTTGTTGTAACTTTAGTTTCAGCGATAGTACATGTTTATTCCATAGGTTATATGTCTCATGATCCTCATCAACCAAGATTCATGTCTTATTTGTCATTGTTTACTTTTGCTATGCTTGTATTAGTGACTTCAGATAACTTTCTTCAATTATTCTTTGGATGGGAAGGTGTTGGTTTATGTTCTTATTTTTTAATCGGTTTTTGGTTTAAAAAGCCTACAGCTAACGCTGCTGCTATAAAGGCATTTATAGTAAATAGAGTAGGTGACTTCGGTTTTGCTCTTGGAATATTTTTGGTTTTCTACATCTTTGGAAGCGTGAATTATGAAGAAGTATTTAATCAAGTGGCTTTATTTAAAGATAATAATCTAAATTTTTTAGGATTAGAGCTTAATGCAATAAATTTAATATGTTTTTTATTGTTCATTGGAGCCATGGGAAAATCGGCTCAAATATTTTTACATACTTGGTTGCCAGATGCGATGGAAGGACCAACTCCTGTTTCCGCATTAATTCATGCAGCAACAATGGTTACCGCGGGTGTGTTTTTAGTTGTAAGATGTTCTCCAATTTATGAATACTCACCGGTAGTTTTAAATTTTATAACAGTTATAGGAATGTCCACTGCGTTGTTTGCTGCAACAGTTGCTTTAGTTCAAAATGATATTAAAAAAATAATTGCATATTCAACATGTAGTCAATTGGGATATATGTTTTTTGCAACTGGTGTTGGGGCTTATAACGTTGCAATGTTTCACCTTTTTACACACGCTTTTTTCAAGGCATTATTATTTTTAGGTGCAGGCTCTGTTATTCATTCATTTCATGATGAACAAGATATTAATAAAATGGGGGGTGTTTATAAACATTTACCTTATACATACGTCTTGATGATGATTGGAACTTTAGCATTAACTGGATTTCCGTTTTTATCAGGTTTTTATTCCAAAGATTTAATAATCGAATTTGCTTATCTAAAAAATAATACAGTTGGATATTATGCTTGTGGGATAGGAATATTTACAGCAGTGCTAACCTCAATTTATTCATGGCGATTAATGTTTAAAACATTTCATGGGGAATATAATAATAAGTCTCAACCAATTTCTAGTATGCATGAATCACCTATGATGATGCTGGTGCCATTGGTTATTTTAGCTATTGGTTCAGTATTAGTAGGATTTTTTTTTAAAGATTTATTTATGGGCTACGGTTCCTTTTCTAATTTTTGGGAAGGTTCAATTTTCTTTTTAGAACCATTAACAACTGATCATCCCCCAGGATATATATTATATTTAACACCAATATTGGTAACTATTTCTATACCATTTAGTTTTTATATATTTTTAAAAAATAAATCTTTTATTGAAGGTTTAACTAATTCTAATAAACCAATTTATCTTTTTCTAAAAAACAAATGGTACTTTGATGAATTGTATGAAGTTTTATTTGTTAAATCCTCAAAATTTCTAGGAAAATACTTCTGGAAGAAAATAGATGGTTTAGTAATTGATAGATTTGGTCCTGATGGTTTATCAAATTTATTTAAATATTTTTCTATTAAAGCTTCAAAATTTCAATCAGGTTTTATTTATCAATATGCATTTGTAATGTTAATTGGTTTTTCAATAATATTAACAATAATTATAGTTAATTAATGAATTTTCCTATTTTATCTTCACTAATTATTCTTCCTACAATTGGGGCGTTGTTTATTTTATTTGGTAGATCTTCTTCTAAATATAATGCTGCAAAATATATTTCCTTATTTGTATCTTTGGCTAATTTTATTTTATCTTTATATCTTTGGTATTTATTTGATAAAGCTAATTCAGGTTTTCAATTTGTTGAAGAGAGAATATGGCTAGAAGGTTTTATAAATTATAAAGTTGGAATAGATGGAATTTCTATATTATTTATTATTTTAACAACATTTATAACTCCACTTTGTATTATTTCTGTAAATTCGACTATCAAAAATAGACTTAAGGATTTTCTTGTTGCTATTCTGTTTATGGAAACAATGATGATAGGAGTTTTTTGCTCACTTGATCTAGTTATTTTTTATTTATTTTTTGAAGCTGGATTGATTCCAATGTTTTTGATTATAGGAATATGGGGAGGAGAAAGAAGAGTATATTCAGCTTTTAAATTCTTCCTATACACTCTGTTAGGATCTGTTCTTATGTTAATTGCAATTATCACTATTTACTGGATGACAGGGACTACTGATGTAATAGAGCTATATCAAATAGGAATAGATGCAAAATATCAAAATTTACTTTGGTTAGCTTTCTTCAGTTCTTTTGCAGTAAAAACGCCAATGTGGCCAGTGCATACTTGGCTTCCTGATGCTCATGTAGAAGCACCAACAGCTGGCTCAGTTTTGCTGGCTGCAGTACTATTAAAGATGGCTGGCTATGGGTTTATAAGATTTTCAGTTGGTCTATTTCCTGTGGCCTCTGAATATTTTGTACCACTTGTTTTTGGACTAAGTCTTATTGCAATAGTTTACACATCACTAGTGGCATTAATGCAGGAAGATATGAAAAAACTTATCGCATACTCCTCCGTTGCGCACATGGGTTTTGTAACAATGGGAATTTTTACAATGACGCCACAAGGTATAGAGGGAAGTATATTTCAAATGATAAGTCATGGAATAATTTCTGCCGCTCTCTTCCTTTGCGTTGGTGTTGTTTATGAAAGAATGCATACTAGAGAAATAAATAAATATGGTGGAATTGTATCTGTGATGCCAAGATATGCTGTTGTATTTATGATTTTTACTTTAGGATCATTAGGTTTACCAGGCACAACTGGATTTATAGGAGAATTTTTAATTTTATTAGGCACTTTTAAAGTAAATTTTCTAGTTGCAACAATAGCAAGTTTAGGAGTTATATTGGGTGCCGCATATATGCTTTGGCTTTATAAAAGAGTAGTATTTGGAGAAATAAAAAATACTGAAGTTAATAAGCTCGTAGATTTAAAAAGATCTGAAATGATTATTTTATCTGTATTAGCCTTTGTATCAATTTTATTTGGTTTTTATCCAGATCCTCTGCTAAGTACAACTTCGGCTTCAGTTCAAGGATTAATTGATTTATTTAATATAAATATAAATATTTCTACAGCGAGTAATTTATGATGAATTTAGATCTTATTTTTCCAGAAATATTCCTTTCTTTATCAATTATGTTTTTGTTAATGGTAGGTGTATTTAAAAAAAATAGTGAAAATATAGTTTATAACCTATCTACAATAATACTTTTAATTTTACTAGCTTTAGTCGTAAATTTATTTTCAGTTAGCGAAACATTTGTTTTCAATAATAGTTATAAAATTGATTCTTTGTCCTCGTTCATGAAAACTTTAACAATTTTATCAGCAATTTTTGTGATGATCTCATCATTTTCATATCTTAAAAAATCGAACATTTTAAAAATTGAATATCCAATATTAATTTTAAGTTCGATACTTGGAATGATGATAATGATAAGCTCCAATGATTTAATTATATTTTATTTAGGTTTAGAACTTCAATCTTTGGCTTTATATGTGTTAGCATCATTTAACAGAGACAATGTTTTATCCTCAGAGTCTGGACTAAAATATTTTGTACTAAGTGCGTTATCATCAGGTTTATTGTTATATGGTTGCTCGCTAGTATACGGGTTTTCAGGATCAACTAATTTTACTTATATTTCTAACACACCAACGAATACTGAATATGGAATTATTTTTGGATTAGTGTTTATAATTGTTGGTTTAGCATTTAAAATTTCTGCAGTACCTTTTCATATGTGGGCGCCAGATGTTTATCAGGGTTCACCAACATCTGTTACATTATTTTTTGCTGCATTACCCAAAGTTGCCGCCCTAACAGTTTTTATTAGAATTTTATATACACCATTTATAAATTTAATAGATCAGTGGCAAACTATACTTGTATTTATATCAGTCGCATCAATGATATTTGGTGCTGTTGCAGCAATCGGACAATCAAATTTAAAAAGACTTATAGCTTATAGCTCCATAAGTCATATGGGTTATGCTCTAGCAGGTCTTGCCTCAGGAAGCAACCAGGGAATTCAAAGTTCAATAATGTATATTTCAATCTATCTTGTAATGACTTTAGCTTTTTTCTCGTGTTTACTTATGTTAAGAAAAAAAAATATATTTTATGAAAAAATTGAGGACTTATCAGGCTTATCAATAAATCACCCTATACTCTCAATCTCGTTTCTTGTAGTTTTATTTTCACTTGCAGGTATTCCACCATTGGCAGGCTTTTTTGCAAAATTTTATATTTTTATGGCTGTTATAGAACAATCAATGTATTTTTTAGCAATAGTAGGATTATTATCAACTGTTATAGCAGCGTTTTATTATTTAAGACTGATTAAAATAATTTATTTTGATAAGCCAAAAGAAAAATATGAAACAGATCATACTATTGGATTAAAAGTCACCCTAGCGATTTCTACAGGTATGTTAATATTATATTTTATATATCCTGGGCTATTAAATGAGATGGTTTCTAGAATTGCTGTTATTTAATGAAGTTAAAAAAATATCTGTATAAATCGGTTACAAGTACAAATGATGTTGCAATAAAAAAAATTAGACAAGGATTTTTATCAGGGATAGTTATTTCAAAAAAACAAACAAAAGGAAGAGGAAGATATGGAAATAAATGGATATCAATTAAAAATAATTTATTCATGTCAGTTTTTTTTAGCTTAAATAGAAATAAAAGTTTAAAAACATTAACCTTTACAACATGTAAATTAGTTGAAAAATCCTTATTAAATTTAATTAAAATAAAAATAAAAATAAAAAAACCTAATGATTTGCTCATAAATAAAAAAAAAGTATGTGGAATATTGCAGGAAACCATTTTTTATAAGACCAAGAAATTTGTAATTATAGGAATTGGAATAAATGTTGATAGAAGTCCTATAATTGTTAATTATCCCACTACATATGTTAATTTTTATACAAAAAAAAAATTAACTAGTGCTAAAATTTATAATGAAATAAAAAAAAATTTTGAAAAATATATAAAATATTAAAATGTATATAATTGGTGATATTGGAAATACAGAGGTGAAAATTTGTTTAATTGATAACAATTTTAAAATTAAAAAAAAAATAATTATTAAAACAAAAAAAATTAATAGTACCAAAATTAGATATAATTTAAGATCTATTTTAAAAAAAGACTCAAACATAAAAAATATTATTTTTAGTAGTGTAGTTCCAAAAGTTTTTAGACAGTTTGCATTTTTTTTTAATTCAAATTTACGAATTAAAATTATTGAAATTAAAAAATTAAATTTAAGAAAATTAATTGACATTAAAGTGAATAGAAAACAAGTTGGTTCTGACAGGTTAGCTAATTCAATTGCTGCTATAGATAAAAAAAATAATTATATTATTATTGATTTTGGAACAGCAACTACTTTTGATGTAATACTTAAAAATAAATATTTAGGAGGTATAATCTCTCCAGGTATTTATTTATCGTTAAACACTTTGACTTCACGAGCTTCCTTGATACCAGAGATTAATCTAAAAAAAATTTCATATGTAATAGGAAAAACTACCAATGAAGCTGTTAGATCAGGGTTTTATTGGGGGTATGCAGGTTTGATTGACAATATGATTAAATTAATTAAAAGACAAACTAAATCTGATTTTAAAGTTATTTTAACTGGTGGTCTTGCAGATTTATACAAAAAATCAATCAATACAAAATGTACTGTTGATAAAGACTTAACAATAAAAGGAATTATTAAAGTAACAAAGAATTTAATTTAATTATGAAAGAAGAATTTTTGTTTTGTCCATTGGGTGGATCAGGTGAAATAGGAATGAATCTTAACCTTTATGCCTATGGAAAACCTGAAAATCAAAAATGGATTATTGTAGACGTTGGTGTAACTTTTGCTGATGATAGTGTTCCAGGAATAGATCTTATATATCCAGATCCTGGTTTTATTGTCGATAAAAAAGATGATGTTTTAGGAATTATTTTAACTCATGCACACGAAGATCATATAGGAGCGATTGCTCATATATGGCCAAAGTTAAAATGTAATATTTATGCAACCCCGTTTACCGCTGTGTTGGTAAGAGAAAAATTTAAAGAAAAAAAAATTGATATAAATTCAAATTTAAAATTAATTGAATTAAATGGTACATTAAATTTAGATCCATTTAAAATAGATTTTGTAACATTAACTCATTCAATACTTGAACCTAATGGTTTAAAAATAAATACACCTTCCGGTACAGTTCTTCATACCGGAGACTGGAAATGTGATCCAAATCCTCTTATAGGAAATAAAATAGATGAAAATAAATTGAAACAAATAGGGGACGAAGGTGTGCTAGCGATGATTTGTGACTCAACAAATGTTTTCAGTATGGGAAGATCAGGTTCAGAAATGGATGTGAGAAAAAATATGCTTAAAGTTGTTGAAAGATTAAAAAAAAGAATAATTGTTACCTCTTTTGCATCAAACGTAGCTAGAATGGAAAGTGTATTTTATTGTGCAGAAAAAACTGGAAGACAAATTGCTCTTGTTGGACGATCAATGCATAGGATTTTTAAAGCTGCAAGAGAATGCGGTTATCTTCAAAATGTAATCGAACCAATAGATTCAAGAGATATAAAAAATATCGCTCGAGAAAAAATTATTTATCTTTGCACTGGAAGTCAAGGAGAACCAATGGGAGCAATGATGAGAATTGCAAATTATACACATCCTGACGTTTTTATAGAAAGAGGTGATGCAGTAATTTTTTCTTCAAAAATAATCCCTGGTAATGAAAAAAAACTTTATAAATTACACAATCAACTTGTCAAAGAAGGCATAGAGGTTATTTCTGAGGAAAATGAATTTATCCATGTTTCTGGCCATCCAAATAGAGAAGATTTAAAAGATATGTATAATTGGGTTAGACCAAATTCTATTATACCGGTCCATGGCGAACATAGACACATGATAGAGCACGTTAAATTCGCTAAAGAAATGCAAATCCCTTTTACGGTGCAAGTAGAAAATGGTGATATAGTAAAATTATATCCAGGAAAAAAACCAGAAGTTTTTGATAAAGCACCAAGTGGTAGATTATACGTTGATGGAAATGTACCAGTAGAAGAAGACTCAAGGTCGATCAAGGAGAGAAGAAATATTTCGTCAAACGGTATACTAGATGTTACAATTTTAGTTACACCAAAAGGCAATATACATAATAAACCTATTGTAAATTATAGTGGATTACCAATTAATAATGATCAAGATTACCAATATGAGTTAGAAAATATAATTGAAAAAACTGCAAAAACATTTTCTTTAAATAATCAAAATCAAAGAGATAACATAGTAGATGCAATCAAAATTTCTTGTAGAAAAATTACAAAAGAAATTACGGGTAAAAAACCTTTTACAAATATTAAATTAATAAGGATTTAAATTGAGTATAACAGGATCAATTGTAATTTTTGTTATAATTTGGTGGATTATTTTTTTTTCATTATTACCAATTGATGTTAATAGGAATAAAAAAAAAATAATTGAAGGAGAAGATCCTGGATCACCTGAAAATCCAAGAATTGTTAAAAAATTTGTATATACAACGCTTTTATCCTCACTATTTTTTTTAATAATATATTATTTAGTACATTATAATTATCTTAACCTAAGAAATTTTTTGATGTAGTTTAGGATATGTATTTTTCAAAATCTTTTATTCCGATACTTAAAAATAATCCTACAGAAGCTAAAATAAAATCCCATCAATTAATGCTTAGAACCGGAATGATAAAACAATCTTCTGCAGGAATTTACTCGTGGCTACCGATGGGATTTAAAGTTATGAAAAAGATTGAACAAATTGTAAGAGAGGAACAAAATAGAGTTGGTGTTCAAGAAATATTAATGCCCACAATTCAATCAAGTGAAATTTGGAAAGAAAGTGGAAGATACGATGATTACGGTGAAGAAATGTTAAGAATTAAAGATCGTCAAAATAGAGAGATGCTATATGGCCCAACAAATGAGGAATTAATAACTGAAATATTTAGATCATCTGTAAAATCATATAAATCACTTCCACAATTGTTATATCACATACAATGGAAATTTAGAGATGAGCTCAGACCAAGATTTGGAATAATGAGATGTAGAGAATTTTATATGAAGGACGCATACTCTTTTGATATTTCTGATGATGAGGCTTTCTACTCTTACAATAAATTTTTCCTAGCATATTTAAATACTTTTAAGCGAATGAACCTGTCAGCGATTCCTATGGCTGCTGACACAGGTCCCATAGGTGGAAACCTGTCCCACGAATTCATCATTTTGGCTGATACCGGTGAAAGTAAAATTTATACAGATAAAAGAATTTTTGATGTAGATAGCTCAAAAACAACAATTGATAAAAATTCTTTGAATAAATTACGTGGAGATTTTGAGAAATACTATTCGGTAACTGATGAAAAGTTTAAAAAAGATGATTTTGAAAAAAATGTTTTAAAAGAAAATAGGCTTCAAACAAAAGGTATTGAAGTCGGTCATATTTTTTATTTTGGTGATAAATATTCAAAACCAATGAATGCATCTGTTGATTATAATGGAAAAAAAGAATTTGTTAAAATGGGATCATATGGAATAGGCGTCTCTAGACTAGTTGGTGCAATTATTGAGGCAAAATATGATGATAAGAATGAAGTAATGAAATGGCCAACTTCAGTTTCTCCATATGATTGCGCAATAATTCCAAATATAAATAAAAACGACAAAACAAATTTAGAAAGAGCCGTAAATATTTCTAAAACACTTATCAAAAATAATTTTGAAGTTTTAATAGATGATACTGAAGAAAACCTTTCATCAAAAATTAAAAAATTTAACTTACTTGGTATCCCTTATCAAATTATAATAGGTAAAAGTTTTAGCGAACAAAAAATAGAATTTAAAGAAATACATAAAGATACAATCTTTATTTCAATAGAAGAAATAATAAAAATATTAAAAAATAAAAAATAAAATTGATTACTTTACTAGAAAGAAAAATAGCATTTAGATATTTATTTACCAAAAAAAAAGATGGTTTTATAAATATAATATCAACTTTTTCATTCCTAGGTATTGCTTTAGGAGTTGCGGTTTTAATAGTTGTTATGTCTGTTATGAATGGATTCAGAACAGAATTAATTAATAAAATTAATGGTTTTAATCCACATATTAAAATCTTTTCATATGATGGCTCAATAGATTTAAGTAAGTTAAAAAATGATAAAATAAAACGAATTTCAAAACAATTCTTTTTAAGTAACTCTAGTGAAGCTGTTATTATACATAACTCTTATACAAAAGGAATTATTTTAAGAGGTTACTTAAGAGATGATTTTAAGAAATTAAAAGTAATAAATAACGATAATTTTTATGGGAAAAAAACAATTTCATATAATCATATATCAATAGGAAAAGAATTAAGCTTTATTTTAAACGTAGATTTAGGTGACAAAATATCAATTATTTCACCAAGTAGCATAATGTCTATTGCCGGAAGTCTACCAAAGCAAAAATCCTTTGTAGTGGAGTCGATATTTGAGAGTGAGATAAATGAATTCAATCAAAACATTGCTTTTTTAAATTTAAAAGACCTAGAGGAGTTTTTTGACCTAGATAAAAATAATAGATATTTAGAAGTTTTCTTACAAGATCCTCGCGATATTGAAGTTAAAAAAAATATATTTCAAAATGTTTTTAAAGATCAATTAATAAATTCATGGGCAGATTTGAATCAATCACTTTTTTCTGCGTTAAAAATCGAAAGAAATGTAATGTTTATTATTTTGTCTTTAATTATTTTGATTGCAGCATTTAATATAATTTCTGGTTTGACAATTTTAGTTAAAAACAAAACACGAGATATTGCTATATTAAAATCTATCGGTGTACAAAATTCATCAATTACAAAAATTTTCTTTATTGTTGGTTTTTTAATTGGTGCACTATCCACACTAACAGGAATAATTGCAGGAATTATTTTTTCAATTAATATCGAGTCTTTTAGATCCCTAATAAGCAATCTTTTTAATATAAGTCTATTTCCCGAAGAAATTTATTTTCTTAGTAAAATGCCTTCAGAAATTGATCCATTTTCAATTTTAATTATTTCATTACTATCAATTGTAATAACTTGTATAGTTTCAATTTTTCCAGCAATAAAAGCATCGCAATTAGATACAATAAAATCTCTTAAATATGAATAATTATTTAGAACTCAAAAATTTAAGCAAAAATTATCTTGGACAAAAAAAATTATGTGTGCTTAAAAATATTAATTATAAATTTAAGAAAGGAAAAATTTATTCTTTAGTAGGACCCTCAGGTTCAGGAAAGTCAACATTACTTAATATAATTTCATTAATTGATCGTCCTTCAAATGGATATCTAATTTTTGATAATACAAAAATAAACTTCGAGGATAGAAATACAAATGATAAATTACGATCAAACAACTTTGGTATTATTTATCAAGAAAAAAATCTGCTTAATGATTTTACAGCTGAAGAAAATATATTCCTGGCTGCTATTGCTAATGGAAAAAATGAATTTGAAAGTACAAAGTTATCAGAAAAAATTATAAAAAGTTTGAAATTAGCTAATCGATCAAAGCATTTTCCATCTCAACTTTCTGGGGGTGAAAATCAGCGAATCGCTATAGGGAGAGCATTAATAAATTCGCCAAAAATAATAATTGCTGATGAACCATCCGGTAATTTAGACCATCAAAACGCAAAAGAGTTTTTTAGTCTTTTATTTAATCTTAAATCAAAAGATAGAATTATTATATATGCAACCCACAATAGATATTTTGCAAATTTAGCAGATTGTAGATTACAGCTAATTAATGGTAAGTTAAAATCTACTAATGGAAGAAGATAATCAAAATTTTAATCATTTAAAAATACATACGCAATATTCAATATGTGAAGGAGCTATAAAAATTGATGAATTAAAAAACTTTTGCAAAGAAAATAAAATTAAATCTATCGGTTTATCAGATACCAATAATTTGTGTGGTGCATTAGAATTTTCAGAGGAAATAACTAAGGCTGGATCACAACCAATCATTGGAACCCAAATAAATTTTAAATATAAAAATGAAATTGGCTTAATCCCTTTGATTGCAAAAAATCGCAGAGGTTACGAAAATATTTTAGAACTTTCTTCCAATTCTTATCTAATTAATAATAATGATAACTTATCACCATATTGTGATTTTGAGTATTTATTAAATAGTTTTGAAGGAATTATTGTTTTATCGGGTTCTATTAACTCGCTATCTGGAAATTTGTTTAAAAAAAATAAATTAGATGATTTAAAAGAATTATATCTTACACTACAAAATAAATTTAAAAATGATTTTTATGTTGAAATTCAAAGACACAATGATTTTAACGAAAAACAATTTGAAAAAATCAATTTGAAGTTTTCAAATAATTTGGAAATTCCAATAATAGCTACTCAAGAAGTATTTTACCTTAATAAATCTATGTACGAAGCTCATGATGCTTTATTATGTATTAAAAACAAATCTTATGTGAGTGATAAACAAAGGATCAAACTTAGCAATGACCATTATTTTAAATCAAATGAAGAATTGAAAGAAGTTTTTTCAGACTTACCAGAAGCATTATTAAATAATTACTATTTACCATATAAATGTAGCTTTAAAGCAAATACTTCAAAACCTTTATTGCCTGAAATTATTGCTGATGATAAAATCAGTTCTGATAAAATATTAGAGAAACAAGCAGTTCTAGGTCTTAAAGATAAATTCAAAAATAATTCTATAAATTTGGTTTCTGAGCAAAAAACAAGTGATACCTACAAAATATACGAAGAAAGATTACAACATGAAATAAAAATTATAAATCAAATGAAATATTCTAGTTATTTTTTAATTGTTTCAGATTATATAAAATGGTCTAAAAAAAATAATATACCTGTTGGTCCCGGAAGAGGCTCTGGAGCTGGATCACTTGTTGCTTGGTGTCTTCAAATAACTGATATAGATCCAATAAAATTTAATTTGATATTTGAAAGATTTTTAAATCCAGATCGAATTTCAATGCCCGATTTTGATATTGATTTTTGCGAGGAAAAGAGAGATCTAGTTTTTGAGTACCTAAACACAAAATATAAAGGAAGCGTAGCACACATAATTACATTTGGTAAGCTCAAAGCAAGAATGGTAATAAGGGATGTTGGAAGAGTTCTTGGGTTACCATATGGATTCGTTGATTCAATCTGCAAAATGATTCCTTTTGATCCGTCTAGACCAATGAAATTGCAAGAATGTATTAACTCTGAACCGCGATTACAAAAATTAATTGGAGAAGATCAAAGAGTTAAAAAATTAATAGAGCTTTCTCTAAAATTGGAAGGCTTAAATAGAAATTTTGCTACTCATGCTGCTGGTGTTGTGATAGCTGACAAAAAGTTAAATTCTATAGTTCCTTTATATAAAGATCAATCGTCCGACCTATTATTGCCTTCAACACAATTTGATATGTATTCAGCTGAAAGTGCTGGTTTAGTTAAATTTGACTTTTTGGGTTTAAAAACATTAACTGTAATAAATAAAGCTGAAAAACTAATATCTAAAAAAATTAATTCTAAATTTCAAATAGAAAGAATTAATTATGAAGATCAAAATGTATTTAAAACTTTATCTGAAGGTAAAACAATAGGACTGTTTCAACTAGAAAGTTCGGGTATGAAAGATGCCTTAATGAATATGAAGCCAAATAGATTAGAGGATATTATTGCTTTAGTTGCATTGTACCGACCTGGACCAATGAGCAATATTCCAATTTATAATGATTGCAAAAATGGAAGAAGGGCCCCAGATTATTTACATCCAAAATTAAAAAAAATTTTAGAACCAACTTATGGTGTTATTATTTATCAAGAACAGGTTATGCAGATTGCTCAGGCTCTATCTGGTTTTACTGCAGGTGAAGCAGATATTTTAAGAAGAGCTATGGGTAAAAAAAAGAGAGCTGAGCTAGAGAAACAAAAACAAAGATTTATTAATGGTGCTGAAAAAAATGGAATTGCAAAAGATGTCGCTGCTGGGATTTTTATGAAAATTGAACCATTTGCAGAATACGGATTTAACAAAAGTCATGCAGCAGCATATGCTTTAATTGCTTATCAAACTGCATATTTAAAAACTCATTATCCTAATGAATTTTTTTCAGCATCCATGTCAATGGAACTTTCTAATCAAAAAAAACTAAGTGAATTTTATGAAGAACTAAAAAGAATGGGAATAAAAGTTGTTAGACCAGATATAAATAAATGTTTTACAGATTTTACCTCCAACAATAATAATTTTTATTATGCTCTTGGAGCGATCAAAAATGTCGGATATGATGCAATTTCTAATATAGTTAAAGAAAGAAGTAAAAATGGCGTTTTTAAAAATTTATATGATTTTATAAATAGGGTCGATCCAAAAGATATAAACAAATTACAGTTAGAAGGTCTAGTTAAAGCTGGTGCATTTGATAATTTAAATAATAATAGAAAATCTTTGTTAGAATCTATCCCAAATATAATTTTAAAATCAAAAAATTTATATGAAAATAAATCAGTTAATCAGATTAATTTATTTGGTGAAAATATTAATGTAAATGATAGTGAAATTGTTCAAAATATAAAAGATTTTTCATTTGAAGAAAGATTATCTAAAGAGTTTGAAACAATTGGTTTTTTTATTTCAGATCACCCTTTAAATCAATACAAGGATTATTTTCCACAGTATAATATTATTAAATTTAATGATTTTATTAATAATAATGATTTAAAAGAATGTTTAATTGCAGCAACAGTTTTAAAAATACAAGAAAAGAAAAATCAAAAAGGATTATCTTATGCAATTTTGAAGCTTTCTGATTTAGGGGGAGTTTTTGAACTTTTTATATTTTCAGATCTTTTTGAGCAAAAAAGAGATATTTTGAAGGAAGGGGTGTCATTTTTTTTAAATGTCCATAAAAATATTACATCAGACGGATCCTCAACGCGTATTAATGTCAGAACAATTAGTAAAATAGAAGATTTACAAGATAAGCCAATCAAATTCATTGAAATTAATACTAAAGATATTAATAAACTTTTAAAAATTAAAGAAATAATTTCTAATCAAGGTGAAACAAATGTTACTTTAAATATTAATAGTGATAAACTAATTCGCAAATACAAACTTGATCAAAAAAGAAAAATTAATCAAAAAATAATTACACTACTTAAAAATGAGGGTGTTTCTTTAAAAATAAGCTAAAAAAATACTTGTAAAATTCTTTAATAATTGTAAAAAATCGAAAAAAATTAAATCGCACACAGTATTTGGTTTTAAACCTCCGGTCCCAATTGGGCTATTACTGTGGAGGCACAACCGGGAAGGAACATGACAATACCTACTATATCGATAGAACAACTGTTAGAAGCTGGTGTCCATTTAGGTCACAAGACTTTAAGATGGAATCCAAAAATGAAAAAGTATATTTTTGGAAGAAGAGACTCGATACATATCATAGACTTAACTCAAACAATAGAATTGTTTAAAAATGCTCTAGAAAAAGTATATGAAACAATTTCTAATAATGGAAAAATTTTGTTTGTTTCTACAAAAAAACAAGCATCAGAAAATATTGCATTAATAGCCAAAGAGACAAATCAATATTATGTTAATCATAGATGGCTGGGTGGAATGTTGACAAATTGGGGCACCATTTCTAATTCAATTAAAAAACTTGAAGATTTAAATAAAAATTTAATTTCTGAAAATAGAGGTTTTACAAAAAAAGAATTATTAAAGATGGGTGCACAAAGAGATAAATTACAAAGGTCTTTAGGTGGAATCAAAGATATGAAAAAAACACCAGATTTAATTTTTGTTATTGATACTAACTACGAGTCTTTGGCAATAAAAGAAGCAATAAAATTAAATATACCGATAATAGCAATATTAGATACAAATTCAGATCCAGAGAATATTGATTTTCCTATACCTGGCAATGATGATGCTAGAAGATCAATAGAACTTTATTGTAATCTAATCAAGGAAACAATTAATAATGCAAAAAAAAATATTCCTACTGATGAAGAAACTAAGATTGAAAAAAAAGTAGAAGAAAAATCAGATGATTTAGTAAAGACAAAATCGGTAGAAAAAAAAATACTAAATTAAATTAATAACCATTAAACATTGAAATAATATGAGTGATATTGAAAAGATTAAAAATTTACGACAATCAACAGGTGCAGGTTTTAAAGATTGCAATGTAGCTTTGAAGGAATCAAATGGTGATTTGAATAAAGCGGCTGAAATTTTAAGGGTAAAAGGTATAGCAAAGGCTTCAAAAAAAATGTCAAGAGATGCAAAAGAGGGTGTTATCGTAGTAAGTGGAAATGAGATTAAAACCTCTATGATAGAAATTAATTGTGAAACTGACTTTGTTGCCAAAAATGATGATTTTATAAAATTTGCAAAAGAACTTGGCGATATAAATAATAATTGTTCTTCAGATTTAGAGAAATTAAACAAAACTAATATGTCGAATGATAAAAGCGTTGAGGAAAATTTAGTAGGATTAATTGCTAAAATTGGTGAAAAAATTACAATTGGTAAATTACGTACTATACAGAATGCTAATTCACAAAATTTTATTTACCAACATTCGGTGATTAAAGATAATGTTTCTAAATTAGGAGTAGTAGTAAGCTTGGAGACAAATGAAAAAAATGATCAAATAAAATCATTTGGGAAAAATTTATCAATGCATATTGCAGCTTCAAATCCAATAGCATTGAATTCTAATGAAATCAAAAATGATATTCTTGAAAAAGAGCAAGAATTAATTGCTGAAGAACTTAAAAATTCAGGTAAACCTGAAGAGATTGCAAAAAAAATAAGTTTAGGTAAAATTAAAAAATTTAAAGAAGATAATAGTTTAATGACTCAAGACTGGGTAATGGAGCCAAAAAAGAAAGTTAAGGATATTTTATCAGAAATCAACATCCCAAGTCTTAAAGTTAAAGAATTTGTGAGAATTAAAATAGGTGAATAATGTTTAATGATAATGTTTATAAAGACAAAATGGCAAAAACTATTGACTTATTTTCAAAAGAATTGTCATCCTTAAGAACTGGTCGAGCGAATGCCAGCATGTTAGATCTAATTAAAGTTGATGTTTATGGACAAAAAATGCCAATTAATCAATTAGCAACCATCACTGTCCCTGAACCAAGAATAATTAATGTTCAAGTTTGGGATATTAATAATGTGGCATTAATAGACTCAGCTATTAAAAAATCAGAACTTGGTTTAAATCCACAAATAGATGGACAACTAATGAGATTGCCAATTCCTGATTTGAATGAAGAAAGAAGATCAGAACTTAAAAAAATTATAAAATCTACTGGAGAAAAATGCAAAGTTTCAATAAGAAATATAAGAAGAGAAGCCAATGATGAAATAAAAAAATTACTAAAAGCAAAAGAAATTTCTGAAGATGATGAAAAAAAATCAGAAAAAAATATACAAAATTTAACAGATACAAATATTAAATTAATTGATGAGAAAGTTATTTCAAAAGAAAAAGAAATAATGACAATATGAGCAATATAAACCACGTTGCCATAATTATGGATGGCAATGGTCGCTGGGGTCTAAAAAAATTTAAATCAAGAAATTTTGGTCATCAAAAAGGATCAAAACTGTCGAAAAGATAATTGAAGTATCTATAAAAAAAAATATTAAATTTTTAACACTTTATACATTTTCAACAGAAAATTGGAAAAGACCCAAATATGAAATTAACTTCCTTTTTAAATTGTTAGAGGATTATTTAAAAAAAAATTTAGATATTTTACTTAAAAATAATATTAAATTTACAGTTTTAGGAGATATAAACAAATTTCCAGTAAAACTTAGAAATTCAATAAATAATGCAATTAAACTTACAAAAAAAAAATAAGAAACTCCAAATAAACTTAGCTTTAAACTATGGTTCTAAAGACGAAATATTAAGATCTCTTAAAATAATTATTAAAAAAAAAATGAAGGTTAATGTAAAAAACATTCAAAATAACTTATATACCTCTGGTATGCCCGATCCTGATATATTAATAAGAACAGGAAACACGAATAGATTAAGTAATTTTATGTTATGGCAACTATCATATTCAGAAATTTTCTTTGTGAAAAAACTATGGCCAGACTTTAATAAAAATGATTTTAAAAAAATTTTAAATCAATTTAAAGAAATTAAAAGAAATTACGGTAAAATATAATGCACAATTTAATTAAAAGAGTTATTACATCTTTAATTTTAATTTCAATACTTATACCAGGATTATTTTATTACAAAAATATATGGCTATTTTTAGTAATTTTAGTAACAATTATTTCATATCTAGAACTAAGTAATTTGATTAAAAAAATTTGGAGAAAAAATAAAATAAAAATATTTTTTATAAATTTAATTGGTTTATGTTATTTTTTATTTTTTGCTTATGCAGCTAATGACTTTGCTAAACTCAGTGCTAATATGTTTTTTGTTTTGTCGATTTGTTTTTTTTCAGATATTGGTGGATATGTTATTGGTAAAACAATTGGTGGAAAAAAGTTAACTAAAATAAGTCCAAATAAAACTGTTTCTGGAACAATAGGATCATTTATTTTTTCACTTGTTCCTTTAATTATTATATGGAGTTTATATTCTGATAGAATAAACCTAAGTTTAATAAAATTATTAATTCTTACAATTATTTTATCTTTTATATGTCAAGTCGGTGATCTTTTTATCTCATTTTTGAAAAGAAAAGCTAATGTTAAAGATACCGGTACAATTCTCCCAGGACATGGCGGATTATTAGATCGAATAGATGGAATATTGTTCGTAGTTCCTGTTGCTTATTTAATAAATGAAACTTTTTATTAATAAATGAAAAATAAAATTGCAATACTTGGATCAACTGGCTCTATTGGATTTACTACTCTTAAAATAATTAAAAAAGATAAAAAAAATTTTGAAATAAAACTCTTATCCACAAATGATAATGCAAAAAAAATATTTAAGCAAGCAAAAGAATTTAATGTTAAAAATGTAATTATAATTAATCCAATAAAATTTAACTCATGGAAAAGTAAATTTAAAAAAAATAAAATAAAAATTTATAATAATTTTACCTGCATAAATAAAATTTTTAAAAAAAAAATAGATTATTCAATAAATGCAATTTCTGGTGTTGATGGATTAAACCCAACTTTGAAAATAATAAAATTTTCAAAGAGAATTGCTATAGCGAATAAAGAATCCATTATCTGTGGTTGGAATCTTATCAGTAAAGAATTAAAGAAATACAAAACACAATTTATCCCTGTTGATTCTGAGCATTTTTCAATATATCAGCTTATAAAAAATCAAAACCCGTCTTTGATCAAAAAAATTGTTCTAACCGCTTCTGGTGGACCATTTTTTAATAGAAAACAAAAAAAAAAAATTTCTGTGCAAGATGCATTAAAGCATCCAAATTGGAAAATGGGAAAAAAAATAACAATTGACTCATCAACTTTAGTTAATAAAGTTTTTGAAGTTATTGAAGCTAAAAAAATATTTAATTTAAAAATGAAAGATATAAGTATTTTGGTTAATCAAAATTCGTATATTCATGCAATTGTACTTTTTAAAAACGGTATTATCAAATTATTAGCGCATGAAACAAAAATGGACATACCTATTTCAAACTCAATTTATGAGGCTTCTACTGAAAACAAAATTAATAGTAAAGATTTAAATATTAATAAAATAAATAATATTAATTTAACACGACCTGAGATAAATCAATTTAAGGTTTTGAAAATTTTAAAATTAATTCCTTCCAAAGATAGTCTTTTCGAAACTGTATTAATTACAGTAAATGATGAACTGGTAGACTTATTTCTAAATAGAAAAATTGAGTATAAAATGATATCTGCACTTCTATTAAAAATAATTAATTTTAAAAATTTAAAAAAATATTGTAAAGTCAAACCGATTTCGATTGAGCAAATTTATAAAACACGAAATTATGTAAAAAGAGTAGTTAAAACATATGTTAGTAAATCTTATTAAAATTTGTAAGAGCGTTATTTTATTTATTTTTTTTAATTTTGTGTTGTACGTAAATGTAACTTACGCAGATATTATTAATGATTTTAAAATATCTGGTAACGATAGAATCTCAAATGAGACAATAATTTTATTTAGCGGATACAAACTTAAAGATGATATTAACAATGATGATCTAAATGAACTTCTAAAAAATTTATACAAAACTACTTTTTTTAAAAATGTTAATATTGAATTTGAAAATAACACTTTGTTTATTGATGTTGTGGAAAATCCTTTAGTCCAAACTATTATATTTGAAGGTATAAAAAATGATACACTAAAAGAAAATATTAAGGAAATACTCTTTTTAAGAGAAAAATCTTCGTTCGCTGAAAATAAAGTAAAGGATGACCAGAATAGGATTATAAATACTTTAAGAATGAGCGGTTATTATTTTGCACAAATTTCAACTAATGTTAAAAAAAATGATAATAATACAGTTGATATAATTTATTCAGTAGAATTAGGTGATAAAGCTTTAATTAAAAATATAAAATTTATTGGAAATAAAATTTTTAAAGATAACAAGTTAAGAAAAGTAATTGTTTCCGAAGAGGCAAAATTTTGGAAATTTTTATCCTCTAAAAAATATATCGATGTTCAAAGATTTAATTTAGATGCAGATTTATTAACAAATTTTTATAAAAATAATGGATACTATAATGCAAAAGTTAATAGTTCATTTGCTCAAATAATAAAAGATGAATATTTTGAGATTGTGTTCAATATTGATGCCGGAAAAAAATATTTTTTTAATGATTTAGTTTTAAATATACCAATAGAATATAATAAAAATGATTTTTCAAATTTAAATGAAACTTTAATAAATTTAAAAGAAAAATCATATTCTCTTAATAAAATTGAAGATATTCTTGATGATATAGATCTAATTGCACTAGATAAAGATTATGAGTTTGTAAGCGCAACCTATAATGAAAAAATTGTGGATGGTAATAAAATTAATCTTACTATCAATTTAAAGGACTCAGAAAAATTTTATATTCAAAAAATTAATATTTATGGAAATACAATTACATCAGAAAGAGTAATAAGAAATCAATTATTGGCAGACGAAGGTGATCCTTACAATGAACTTTTGGTTAATAAGTCTCAAAATAATATTAGAGCGTTAAATATTTTTAAAACCGTTGATCTTGAAACTGACACTAATAAAAATGAAATGTTAAAAACAATCGATATAAAGGTTGAAGAAAAACCAACAGGTGAAATCTTCGCAGGAGCGGGAACAGGTACAAATGGCTCATCTATTTCTTTTGGATTAAATGAGAATAATTATAATGGCGAAGGTATAAAGTTGGGGACTGATTTTTCTTTATCAGAGGAATCTTTTACTGGCAGTTTATTTATAAATGAGCCTAATTATAAAAACTCAAATAGATCATTCAACCGGAGTGTTGAAAGAATTGAGGATGATAAGCTAAGTAGTTTTGGATATAAAACAGAAAAAACAGGATTTACAATTGGTACTTCATATGAGCAATATGACGACATTTTCTTTAGTCCAAAATTAAATAACTATTACGAAAAAATTACAACCAACTCAAAAGCCTCAGCCGCAAAACGTAAACAAGATGGAGATTATTTTGATTTTTTAGTTGATTATAGGATTACATTAAATAAGTTAAATCAGAACTTTAATCCAACAGATGGATTTAAATTTACATTTTCACAAGAGTTACCATTGGTAACTGAAGATTATTCACTAATAAATAAATTAAACTATTCAAAATACTATCAAACTTCAAATGGCACAATTCTTTCTTTTGATATTTTTACAGCAGCTGCAAATTCATTATCTGATGATGACGTAAGAGTTACTAAAAGAATATTTATACCTTCTAAAAAATTAAGAGGGTTTGAGCCTGGAAAAATTGGTCCTAAAGATGGATCTGATTACATCGGCGGAAATTATGCTTCATCATTTAATGTAGCCTCAACACTACCAGATTTATTTGCTGATGTTCAAAATTTAGATGTAAGTATTTTTTATGATGCCGCAAATGTTTGGGGTGTAGATTATGACTCTTCAATTGATGAAAATAGTAAAATTAGATCCTCTACTGGTTTAGCTATAGATTGGTTCACACCAATTGGTCCTTTAAGTTTATCATATTCATTTCCAATCACCAAAGCTTCAACAGATACAACAGAAACTATTAGATTTAATATAGGTACAACATTTTAGTGAAAAAAATTAATTTTTTTATTTATGTAATATTTCTTATTTTAATTTCAAACTACAGCTATAGCCAAAATATAGCATATGCTAACTTAGATTTAATAATTAAAAATTCTAATGTTGGTAAAAAAATTATAACTTATTTTGAAGATAAAAATAAAGAAACGATTAAACAAATTAAAAATGAGGAAAAAAAAATTAGAGAAAAAGAAAAATCTTTAATATCACAAAAGAATATTCTTCAAGAGGATGAATATTTAAAAAAAGTAAACATGATTAAAAAAGAAGTAGAAGTATTTAATAATAATAGTAAAGAAAAGATAAATCAACTCAATATCAAAAAAGAAAAAATTTCAAAATTATTTTTAGTTGAGGTTAATAAAATTTTAAGAGACTATGCTGAAACAAATAATATAGACATTATTTTTTCTTCAAATCAAATGCTTATAGGAAAATCAAATTTAGACCTTACAAAAAATATTTTAGAAAACGTAAATAATAAAATTAATAATTTTAAAATTGAATAATGAAAGATAAATTAAATAAACAAGAAATAATTGATTTGCTACCTCATAGAGATCCAATGCTATTAATTGACGAATTAGTAAATATCAAAAAATTATTTTCAGCAACAGCTATTGTAAATGTTAAAAAAGACAGTTTTTTTGTGCAAGGTCATTTTCCTGGTCAGCCTGTAATGCCGGGAGTTTTAATTGTTGAAGCTTTTGGTCAAGCTGCTGCTGCATTAACAGCCGCAGGTATTGATAAAAAAGAATATGAAAATAAGTTAGTATTTTTAATGAGTGTCGAAAAAGCAAGATTTAGAAACCCTGTTATACCCAATTGTAAACTCGAGCTCAATATAGAGGCTATAAGATCCCATGGAAGAGTTTGGAAATATAAAGGTGAGGCCTTTGTTAGCGGCAAAAAAATGGCTGATGCACAGTGGTCTGCAACAATTGTTGATAGGAAATAATTAGCAATAAATCTTGATAAGCAATTGGATTAAGTTTTGATATTAAACTTAATTATGGTTAATCCATTTTTTAAAAATACAGGACCATACGAAATTAATCAATTGTTACAATTAGTTGGTTTGGTAAATCAAAATTTTCCTCAAGAAAAAATAGAGGATATTAAAGATCTTAAATCTTCACAAAATAAAAATATTACTTTTTTTCACTCAAATAAATATATCCAATTAGCCAAAATAACCAAAGCATCATATTGTATAACAACTGAAAAACTTAAATCATTTTTACCAAACTCTTGTAAAGCTATAATTTCAGATAAAGTGTTATTGCACACATCACAAATAACAAAAATCTTTTATCCAGATTCAGTTACCGATGATTTCGATATTTCTGTAAAAGACATAAAGAATACTGCATTTAAAGATAAAGTTAAATATGGAAACAATGTAATGATTGGAAATAATGTAAAAGTAGGCTCCAATTGTTTAATTGGACACAACTCAATTATAGAAAAAAATGTATCTATAGGAGATAATTGTTCAATAGGATCAAATGTAATAATTAGAAATTCATTAATTAAAAACAATGTAAATATTTTAGATGGATGCGTAATAGGAAAAAAAGGTTTTGGTTTTTTCCCAAATAAAAATAATAATATTAGGTATCCACAAGTTGGCATTGTGATTATTGAAGACAACGCTGAAATAGGATGTGGATCTACAATTGACAGGGGCTCTCTCTCAAATACAATAATCGGAAAAAATACTTATTTAGATAATCAGATTCATATAGCTCACAATGTTAAGATTGGTGAAAATTGTATTATTGCAGGACAAGTTGGATTTGCAGGTAGCTCAACTTTAGGTAATAATGTAATGATAGGTGGACAAGCTGGAATTTCTGGACATCTTAAAATTGGTAACAATGTTCAAATTGGTGGAGGAAGCGGTGTAATTAAAGATGTGCCAGATAATTCTAAAGTAATGGGATATCCAGCTAAAGATTTAAGAAATTTTATTAGAGAAAATAAATGATTGATAAAACAGCTATTATAGATCAAAATGCAAAAGTTCATGCAAGTGCTAAAATTGGTCCTTACACAGTGATTGGTCCAAATGTTGAAGTGGGTGAAAATGTAATAATTCATTCACATGTAAGTATTTCAGGTAATACTAAAATAGGTAATGGAAATGTTTTTTATCCATTTGCGTCAATAGGAAATGATCCACAAGATCTAAAATATAATGGTGAAAAAACTTTATTAGAAATTGGAGATAATAACAAATTTAGAGAGTATGTTACTGTTAATCCAGGTACTGTTGGTGGAGGAGGGTTAACAAAAATTGGAAACAATTGTCTATTTATGATTTCATCACATATTGCACATGACTGCAATGTTGGAAATAATGTAATTATAGCAAATAACGTACCTTTAGGAGGTCATGTAAAAATAGAAAATAATGTAGTAATAGGTGGAAATTCAGCAGTACAACAGTTTACTAGAATTGGACAAATGGCAATGATTGGTGGAATGACAGGAGTGTTGCATGATGTTATTCCTTATGGTTTATCTGTTGGAAATAGAAATTATTTACAGGGTTTAAATTTAATAGGATTAAGAAGATCAAATTTTGAAAACAAAGATATATTAGGACTTTCAGAGGCCTATAAAGAAATATTTGCAACCAAAAATCTCACAGACAATCTTAATAAACTTAACGGGGCTTTTCGAAAAAATCCTTTGGTAAAAAATGTTATAGAATTCATAAATAAGGATAAAAAGAGATCTATTTGTACACCTTTTTCGAAGGAGTAACATGATTGGTTTAATATTTGGAGAAACAAGTTTTCCATT
>MDSW01192369.1_pt1 | contig 29552 bp, 27 predicted proteins | sample 811171 | NCBI WGS metagenome assembly MDSW01 (sample SAMN05326641, study PRJNA326480) | marine metagenome | isolation source: seawater | place: Atlantic Ocean: North West | collected 2012 | reverse complement strand
GGGCGATGAGAGACTCGAACTCCCGACTTCCTCCTTGTAAGGGAGGCACTCTGAACCAACTGAGTTAATCGCCCTAATTAATATCTAAATTCAGGCTTAATTTTATGGCTTCATCAACCTCTTTTACAAATGATATTTTTAATTCAGATTTTACCTTATCAGGAATCTCCTCCAAATCTTTCTCATTTTCATATGGTGCAATGATATGATTTAACCCTGCTCTGTGAGCAGCTGTGGCTTTTTCTCTTAAACCACCAATTGGTAAAACATTACCTCTTAGAGAAGTTTCACCAGTCATTCCTAATCTTGACTTAACAGGTTTATTTAGAAGAAGTGAAATAATAGCTACAGTCATTGCTACACCTGCTGATGGGCCATCCTTTGGAATTGCACCAGCTGGTACATGAACATGAATATCATTTTCTTTGTAAAAATTTTCATTAATTCCATATTTTTTTGCATTGGATCGAACATACGACATAGCTGCCTGTACAGATTCTTTCATAACATCACCTAATTTACCAGTTAACTTTAAATTACCTTTTCCAGGCATTTTTGTTGCTTCAATAAATAAAATATCACCACCAAATGCAGTCCAAGCAAGCCCCACTACAATTCCCGGTTTCATATTCCTTTCTGCTATTTCAGGTAAAAATTTCTTTGGTCCTATGAACTTTTCAACATTTTTAGATGTTATAGTTACACTTTTAATATTACCTGAAGCAATTTCAGTAGCTACTTTTCTACATACATTTGCAATTTGACGTTCTAAATTTCTTACTCCAGCTTCACGAGTGTATGATTCAACAAGCAATTTTATACCTGAATCTTTAAATTTTATTTCAGTATTTTTTAAAGCATGATCTTTAATTTGCTTTGGTATCAGATGTCTTTTTGCTATTTCAATTTTTTCTTCAACAATGTAACCAGTAAAATCTAGCATTTCCATTCTATCTCTCAATGGTCCAGGAACTCTATCAATTTGATTTGAGGTAGTAATAAACATAACATTAGATAAATCGAAATCAACTTCTAAATAATGATCATTGAAAGAAAAGTTTTGCTCTGGATCAAGAACTTCAAGCAATGCACTCGATGGATCTCCTCTAAAATCCCTTCCAAGCTTATCAATTTCATCCAACATAAAAATTGGATTATTTGTCCCAGCTTTTTTTAAACTCGCAATTATTCGTCCGGGTAATGCTCCAATATAGGTTCTTCTATGTCCTCTAATTTCTGCTTCATCACCAACACCACCTAATGATATTCTAACAAACTTTCTTCCCATTGAATTTGCAATAGCTTTTCCCATTGAAGTTTTACCTGTTCCTGGAGGACCATTGAAACATAATATTGGACTCTTAATTACTTCACCTTTTTTGCTTCTCTTTCTTTTTAAGCTCCTAACAGATAGATGCTCTATAACTCTCTCTTTTACTTTATCAAGTCCATAGTGATCCTTATTTAAAATATTATTTGCATTATCAATTTTTTCATTATCTTTTGATTGAATGTCCCATGGCAGCTCAACAAGCCAATCAAGATATGTTCTTGATACAGTATATTCTGGTGAATGTGAAGGTATTCTTTGTAACCTATTAAGTTCTTTTAATGCAATTTTTTCAACATTTTTAGGCATCTTAGCTTTTGTAATTTTAGATTTAATTTCATCAATCTCGACACCACTACCTTCTTCACCAAGTTCTTTTTGAATTGCTTTCAATTGCTCTCTTAAATAATACTCTTTTTGTGATTTAGATATTTCATCTTGAACATCAGATTGAATTTTTTCACCAAGCTCTATTCTTTGAAATTCTTTATTAATAACTTCATTAACCTTTTTTAATTTATCTAAAACATCAAAAGTTTCTAAAATTACTTGTTTTTCAGGAGCTTTTATATTGATTAATGACATTGCTTTATCAGCCATCTTTGAAGGCGAATTAATATTATCTAAAGCATTTATTTGATCTTCATTAAGATAAGATGCAACATCAACAAAGGATGTAAAAGAACTCTTTAATAATTTTGTATAAGAATCAATTTCAGTATGATTCATATTAACATCTCTTATTCTTGAAATTAAACCAACAAAATAAGGTTTTTTTTGTGTTACCTCTTGCAATTTCACTCTTATAAGACCTTGTACAATTGCTGATTTTGATTTGTCAGGCATATCAAAAATTTTCATCACAGTAGCTAAAGTTCCGTATTCATAAATGTCTTTTTCTGTTGGATTTTCAACTGCTCCATCTTTCTGAGCAACAACAACAACATATTTTTTTTCTAAATTTGAAATATCATTAATTAAATTTAACGATTGTTGTCTTCCTATATAAATTGGAATAATTTGATTTGGAAAAAGTATTGTATTTCTTAATGGTAAAATTGGATAGGTTTCCAATACATCTTTTGATTCATTTTCTTTCATTATAATGCCTTTAAATATTTAACTATGATTATGCAAATTTAATACCATTATATTATTTTAGTTCAAAAAAATACAAATATGTCAATTTGTCTTAATTTAGTTTTGTTTATTGTAAAGTTTTGCTTGCTGATCAGCATGATAGGATGATCTAACTAATGGTCCTGATTCTACAACTTTAAATCCTAACTCTAAACCTATTTCTTTAAACATATTAAAATCATCAGGATGTACGTATCTATCAACTTTCAAATGTTTTTTTGTTGGTTGTAAATATTGTCCTATATTAAAAATTTCAACCCCAACATCTGCCATTTCTTTCATTGTAAATATAACCTCATTATTTGTTTCACCTAATCCAACCATTAAGCCAGTTTTAGTAAGCATGTTATTTTTAACTGAAAACTCTAAAACATGCTTTGATCTATTCCAACGAGATTGCTTTCTAACATTTCTTGAAATTCTTTCAACACATTCAATATTATGAGAAAAAATTGATGGCTTTGCTTTAAAAATTTTTTTTAATGAGGGTTTGTGTCCTTTAAAATCAGGAGTTAAAACTTCTACACTACAATTTGGAACAGAAATATTGATTCGCTTAATAGTTTCTGCCCATATGGATGCACCATAATCATCTCTTAAATCATCTCTGTCAACTGAAGTAATGACAATATGACGTAAATCCATTTTTTTTGCAGCTTCAGCAACCCTAATAGGCTCCAAAATATCAACCGCATTTGGTTTACCTGTCTTAACAGAACAAAATCCACACGACCTAGTACAGGTGTCACCTAAAATCATAATCGTTGCAGTTCTATTATTCCAACACTCATAAATATTAGGACACCTTGCTTCAGAACATACTGTATTTAGATTATTTTTTGATATAATATTAGATATATCATTGTAATTTTCATTTAATGATAATTTTATTTTAAGCCACTCTGGTTTTCTTTTATTTTTAATCATTTACTTTTAAACTACTACTTCCTCAGTACTAAAATTTTCTAAAAGGTTTTTAATTCTGTTTAAAAATTTAGTTCCATATGCTCCATCTATTAATCTATGATCATAACCAAGCGTTAAATAAAGCATGTGTCTAACAAATATAGCATCTCCATAATCTGTCTCTTTTACTACAGGACGCTTCTCAATAGAACCTACAGAAAGAATACCAACATTTGGCTGATTAATAATTGGCATACCAAACAAACCTCCAAAAATCCCAGGATTTGTAACTGTAAAAGTTGATCCAAAAATATCATCTGCAGCTAAACCATTTGAACGAGCTTTTTTTGCAAATGAATCAATACTTCTTGATAAACCTAAAAAGTTTTTTTCTTCTGATGACTTTATAACTGGCACAATAAGGTTGTTATCAGGCAAAGCAACAGCAATTCCCATGTTTATATTTTGATGATGTATAATATCATTGCCATTAATTGAAGCATTTATAATTGGAAACTCTTGAATAGCTTTAATACATGCAGAAACTATGATAGGTGTATAAGTTAACTTTATGTTATTTTTATTTAAAAATGCATCTTTCTTTTGATTTCTAATATTAACAATATTTGTTACATCAACTTCACTTGTGGTATAAACATGTGCAGATACATTTTTTGAATTTACCATGTGTTCAGCAATTTTTGCTCTTACCCTGTCCATCTGTTCAACAGAATCTTTTAAGAATTGAGAATTACCAGATATTTCAGTTGATGCACCAATAGAATCTGGTGTATTTACTTTTGTATTTTCTTTAGTATTTAAATAATTTAAAACATCTGTTTTATTTACTCTTCCTCCTAAACCTGATCCTTCAATGTTATCAAGTTCAGATGTTGAAATACCCTCTTTTTTTGCAATAGATTTAACTAGAGGAGAGTAAAATTTATTTTTTTTATTATTTATTTTTTTATTAGAAGCATCTATTTTATTATCTTTTTTAACTTCTACTTTAGGCTCATCTTTAGATTCCTGTTTAGGTTCATCTTTAGGTTCTTCAGTTTTATTTTCATTTGAATCCTCTGTCTTTGTTGAATTATCTAATTTATCTGAATCCTCAGTTCCTATTCTTGCGATTATTGTATCAACTTCAACTGTTTCATTTTTATCAAATAAAATTTCTAATACTTTTCCAGCAGTTGGACAAGGAATTTCAGAGTCAACCTTATCTGTTGAAATCTCTAATAAGGTTTCATCTTTGGCTATCATATCACCAATAGATTTCTTCCACTCTACTATGGTACCTTCAGTTATTGATTCACCCATTTTTGGCATTAATACATCAACTATCATAAAACTCCTTATAAATTAAATTTATTTAAATGCAGGTATATCTGTCAAATCTTGACCTAAGATTAAAGTATGCATTTCATTAGTACCTTCATAAGTGTACACACTTTCAATATTCATAATGTGTCTCATTATAGGATAATCATCTGTGATACCATTAGCACCTAATATCTCACGTGCTAATTTTGCACACTCACGAGCACACCAAACATTATTACGTTTAATCATAGATACTTGCTGATGTTTTAATGAACCATCATCTTTATTTTTACCTACATGTAAAGCTAATAATTGAGATTTAGTTATTTCATTTAACATCCAAACTAATTTATCCTGAATTAATTGATATGATGCTATTGGTTTATCAAACATGACTCTTTGTTTACTATATTCTAATGCTACATCTAGCAATTCCATTGCTACACCTAATGCGCCCCAACCTATTCCAAATCGAGCTTGATTCAAACATCCTAGTGGACCTTTTAAGCCTTTTACATTTGGTAGTAAATTTTCTTCTGGTACAAATACATCTTCAAAAACTAATTCTGAAGTAATAGAAGCTCTAAGTGACCATTTACCTTTTTGCATTGGTGCAGAAAACCCTTTTGATTTTGTATCAACAATTAAACCTCTAATAATACCATCTTCATCTTTTGCCCAAACAATTGCAATATCTGCTATCGTTCCATTTGTTATCCACATTTTACTTCCATTAAGAATAAAGCCTCCACTAACTTTTTTATAATTTGTAAGCATACCACTTGGATTTGAACCAAAATTTGGTTCGGTTAATCCAAAGCACCCTATCTTATCACCTGAAGCAAGTTTAGGTAACCATTTTGTTTTTTGATCTTCATTTCCATAAGCATATATTGGATACATAACTAACGAACCTTGTACAGAAACAAATGATCTTATACCTGAATCGCCTCTTTCAAGCTCCTGACATAATAATCCATATGCAATATTAGATAAGCCTGCGCAACCATATTTTTCAGGAAGATTCATACCAAGGAAACCTAAATCTCCAAATTTCTTAATTAAATGACTTGGAAAGGTTCCTTCTTTAAAATGCTTTTCTATAATTGGAAGAACTTCATTATCAACAAATTCTCTACATGATTTTTGAACTAGTAATTCTTCATCTGAAAAATATTGTGAAATACCTAAATAATCTAAACCTATTAAATTCATTAAATTTCCTTTATTTTAATAATTATATAACTCTCTAACTTTACCTTCAATTTGATTTACAGGTAAATAAACATCTTTCTCCAATTGACTTGAGAAAGGTATAGGAGTATCAAGAGCTCCTATTCTCATTATTGGCGCATCTAATAATTTAAAACATTTTTCATTAATATATGCTGATATTTCGGCACCAATGCCACCAGTTAAATTTGCTTCATGCAAAATTAACATTCTATTAGTTTTTGATAGGGATTCTTCAACTAAATCTTTATCCCATGGCATTAAACTTCTTAAATCAATAATTTCAATACTTATATTTTCGTTTTTTAATTTTTCTGCAACTTTCATTGACCAATGTAGACCCATACCATAAGTAACAATAGTCAAATCATTACCTGTTTTTTTGATATCAGCTTTACCTATTTCTATATTATAATAACTTTCTGGAACATCACTTTTTATACTTCTATATATATATTTATGTTCAAAAAATAAAACAGGGTTTGGATCAATAATTGATGTATTTAAAAGTCCTTTTGCATCATAGGGAGTTGATGGTGCAACAATTTTCAAACCAGGTGTATTAAAAAACCATGACTCAGGAGATTGTGAATGAAATGGACCAGCACCCATTCCACCGCCATAAGGTAATCTTATAATGATATTTAAAGATTCTCCCCATCTATAATGGGTTTTTGCTATATTATTTATTATTTGATTAAATCCACAACTAACAAAATCAGAAAATTGCATTTCTACAATAGGAATGAAACCATCCAATGCTAAACCAACTGAAGCACCTAAAATACCTGATTCAATTATAGGCGTATTTCTAACTCTAATAGAACCAAATTCTTCTTTAAAATCTTTCGTGATTTTAAAAACACCTCCATAATCACATATGTCTTGGCCCATAATGAGGGTATTATCATATTTTTGCATATTATATCTTAAAGAATCAGAAATAGAATCTATATATCGTATTTCCTTAACATCATTTTTTGATTTAATTAAATTAAAATCATATTCTTTAAAAACATCATTTAATTCTGTTATCTTATCACTTTCAGGCTCATTAGAATTAAAAGCAAAATCAAATGCATAATCTAGCTCTTTATCAATTTGACTAATGATTTCTAAATTAATTTTTTCTGTTAAAATTTTCTTTTCTTTTAAGTAAGATTTAAATTGTAGCAATGGATCTTTTTGTTCCCATTTTTTAAAAAGTTTTTTGGGTATATAATCAGTACCAGAAGCTTCTTCATGACCCCTCATTCTAAAAGTCATTGCTTCTATTATTACAGGACCACCTCCATTTCGAATTTTTTTTGCTACTTTATTTATTGTTTCATAAACCTCTAAAACATTATTGCCGTCAATGGTTAAACCTTCAATTCCGTAACCTATAGCTTTATCAGATAATTGCTTACACTTAAATTGTTCTGAAGATGGAGTGGATAAACCATAACCATTGTTTTCAATAAGAAAAATCACTGGTAGATTCCATACAGCAGCTAAATTAACAGCTTCATGAAAATCTCCTTCACTAGTTGAGCCATCACCTGTGAATGATAATATAACTTTTTTATCATTTTTAAGTACTGAAGCTAGACCAAAACCATCGGCCACTGGTAGCATTGCTGCTAAGTGCGAAATCATTCCAACAATATTTTTAGACATCAAGCCAAAATGAAAACTTCTATCTCTTCCTTTTGTGAAACCATTATCTTTTCCCATAAGTTGACAAAACAATTTGTTTAAGTCTACTTCTCTAGTTGTAAAAACTCCTAAATTTCTATGCATGGGAAGAATTACATCGGTATCCTTTAGTGCAAAAGTAGAACCAACAGATATAGCCTCTTGACCAATTCCTGAAAACCATTTAGATATTTTGCCTTGTCTTAAATAGTTTAGCATTCTATTCTCAATAGCTCTCGGTAGTTCCAAAAAATATAATAATTTTAAAAGTTGTTTATTATTCATCTTTTTACTAAAAATTTAAAACTTCTTCTATACCATCACTTATCCATTCTGTTTGAACCAAAATTTCATTTTCTAAATTTGGTGAGTAAGCTATATGAACATCTTTTGATGCTATCCGCTTAACAGGAGCATCAAGATATTTAAATCCTACATCGGCAATTTGTGCAGATATTTCAGCACCAAAACCTGATGTAAGATGATCTTCATGAGCTACAATCACTCTATTAGTTTTTTTAATAGAATTTAATATTGTATCCATATCCAATGGGTTTAATGTTCTTATATCAATGATTTCAATCGATTCATTTGAATTTCTTGCTGCCTCAACAGATTTTTGAACTATAGCTCCCCATGTGACAATTGTTAAATCAGTTCCTTCTTGAACGATTTTAGCTTTTCCAAATGGCAATAAAAAATCCTCATTTGGTTCTGGAGAGGATGCAAAACCTTGTCTATATATTCCTTTGTGTTCCATAAATAATACAGGGTCATCACATCTGCATGCATATTTCAATAACCCTTTAGCATCATAAGCATTTGAAGGATAGGCAACTTTTAAGCCTGGGGTATGCGCAAAATAACCATCTATGCTCTGACTATGATAAAGTGAACCATGAATATAACCACCAACAGGTACTCTTATTACAAGTGGACAAGACCAATTACCATTTGATCTATATCTCATAGTAGCAACTTCATTTCTAATTTGCATCATTGCAGGCCATATATAATCACCAAATTGAATCTCAACAACAGGCTTATAACCTGCTACAGACAATCCTATAGCTGTACCAATTATTGATGATTCAGCTAAAGGAGAATTAAATACTCTATCTTTTCCATGTTTATCTGTCAAACCTCTTGTAGCAGTAAATACACCACCTTTATCTCCACCTACATCTTCACCATAAATCATCATTTTTTTATTATACTCCAATTCCTCACTTAAAGCATGATTAATACTATCAACCATTACTGTTTTATCGTTAATAATATTTGGTTTATTGGATAAATTTTGATTAATTTTTTTGGAGTCAGAAAATAAATGTTTTGTTGCATTGTCCGGATGTGGATTTTCTTGCTTTTCAACAAAATCTACTTCCTCTTCTATCATTTTTTTAATATTTTCTTCAATCTTTGAAAATTCCTTAACTGATATAATATTTTTATCAGTACATTGCTTTACAAATTTTAAAATTGGATCATTTTTTTTATCTTTTTCAAGCTCTTTTTCAGATCTGTATTTTCTTTGATCGTCTGAAGATGAGTGAGGAAGCAATCGAACTACTTTAGATACTATTACACTTGGACCCAATCCTTTTCTTGCTCTTTCAATAGCTTTTTTAAAAGCAAGTTGAGTTTCAAAAAAATTTGTTCCGTCAACATTAAACCTGGATAAATCTTCATAACCAGAGCATATATTATAGACAGAGCCACCACTAGTCTGCTCTTCAATTGGAACTGATATAGCATAACCATTATCTTGAATATGGAAAATCACTGGAGCTTTATCCTTACTTGCCCAATTTAGAGCTTCATGAAAATCACCTTCACTTGTAGTTCCTTCACCTGATGAAACATAACAAACACCCTTATTTCCATCTCTTTGTAGAGCAAATCCAGTTCCAACTGCTTGAAGATATTGAGTTCCAGTACAACTGGATTGACTTACTATGTTTAATTCTTTATTACCATAATGTTGAGGCATTTGTCTACCTCCTGAATTTGGGTCTCCCTCTTTATGTAAAAAACACATCAGCATATCTCTTGCTGATGAACCCCAACCAAGACAAAAGGCTTGATCTCTGTAATACGGATAAGCATAATCTAAACTTGGATTAAATGATATTGAAGCAGCAAGCTGAGCAGCTTCATGTCCAGCTGCCCCAATATGGAACCAGCTTTTGCCTTGTTTTAGCATGATTAACATTTTGTCATCTAAATATCTTGACGTTAGCATTTTTTCATAAATGCTAATTAATTCTTTTTTATTAAAATTATGTAATTTCATTTTTATTCCTTTATTAAATTTTCTTTGAAATATTTTGTAAATAATTTTGCTATATCTAAACATTTATAATCAAAATTAGTTTGATTACTAATTGATGTAACGCCTTTTTCAAAAATTCCGCACGGTATTAATCCATTGTAATAACTTAAATCTGTACTTACATTTAATGCAAAACCATGCATGGTAACCCATTTTGCTAATCTTACTCCAAATGCTGCTATTTTATTATCATCAACCCAAATGCCAACATAGTCATCACTATAATTACTATCAATTTTTAATTCTTTCAATAAATCAATTATAGTTTTACTTAAAACACCCAAATACCAATTAATACTCATTTTATAATGATGTAAATCAATTATTGGGTAGCCAACTAATTGTCCTGGACCATGGTAGGTTACATCTCCCCCTCTATCGATTTTAACAATATCAGTATTATCTTTAGAATTGAGAATGTGGTTTTCATTGGCATTTTTTCCTAGAGTATACACATGATCATGCTCAAGTAACAGAACTACATCTTTAATTTCTTTTTTAATTCTTAATTCGTGAAGTTGTTTTTGTAACTTCCAAATAGGTTTGTATTTTCTTTTTGATAACCAAAACAAATTAAGCTGGTCATTAGATTCATTTTTGATTAAATCTAAAATATGACTAGAGTCAGTAATATGCTCAATATCCTTAAAATGAATACCTATATCTGTAATTTCTTTAATCATAAATCGTTAAATATGAATTGCTTCTCCAAGAGCATCTGCAGTAGCTTCCATAATTGCTTCTGATAATGTTGGATGTGGATGTATTGAATTTAAAATTTCATTATGAGTTGTTTCTAAATCTCTTGATAGCGAAATTTCAGAAATTAAATCTGTAGCATTAGCGCCTATAATATGGCAACCCAATAATTCACCATATTTGTCATCATATATTATTTTAACAAAACCATCAGTTTCACCAATTGCTACAGCTTTACCTAGTGCTCTAAGCGGAAATTTACCAATTTTCAATTTATAACCTGATTCTAGCGCCTGCTTCTCAGTTAAGCCCACAGAAGCAACTTCAGGATGACAATATGTGCATCCAGGAATATTATCATATTTCATAGGTTTCGGAGATTTGTTACATATGTGTTCTACGGCTTTAATTGCTTCAGCAGAAGCTACATGTGCTAACCAAGGAGCGCCAGCTACATCACCAATTGCATAAATATTACTAATATTAGTTTGCATAAATTCGTTTGTTTTTATCCAACCTTTTTCAGTTTTGATATTATTTTTATTCAAACCAATATTTGATGAGTTGGGCTTTACCCCAACAGCAACTAAAACTTTATCACAATTAATTGAAGTTTTATCTAAATTAATTTTAACATTGTTTTTATTATCAACTATATTTTTAACAATAGTATTTGTTTTAATATCAATCTTTTTTGATTTAAATATTTTCTCTAGCTCTTTAGAAATATCTTCATCTTCATTTGGTAAGATATGATTTTGTGCCTCTATTATTGTTACCTTTGATCCAAAAGTGCTGTAGAAATAAGCAAACTCAATACCTATAGCGCCTGCACCAATTATGACAATATGGTTTGGACATTTATCAAGTATTAATGCATCTTTGTATGTTAAAATATTTTTACCATTTGGTTCCATTCCTGGGAAATGATTTGGAGATGCACCAGTTGATATTACTATATGTTCAGAATTAATTTTTTCAATTTTGTCTTCATTTATAACTTCAATAGTATTTTTATCAACAACTTTACCTATTCCATCAATCACATCAACATTATTTTTTTTCATTAAAAATTGTATACCTTTTCCCATTCTCTTTGCAATATCTCTAGATCTTTTGATAACAAATTTCCATTCAATTGTATAATTGTCAATTTTTATACCAAATTTTTTTGAGTTTTTAATTAAATCTAAAACTTCAGCATTTTTAAGTAAAGATTTTGTTGGAATACATCCCCAATTAAGGCATATACCACCTAAATGTTTTGATTCAACAAGGGCAACTTTTTTACCTAATTGTGATGCCCTAATTGCAGCAACATAACCGCCAGGACCTCCTCCAATAACTGTTATATCGTAACTCTTCATTTCATTCCTTTTTCTGGCCCGTAATATTCTGAGTATATGGTGGGAGTTTCTCTTAATTTAACGCAATGTAAAATTGCATTTGAAGGTATCTTATCATTAATAGAATTCCAAATATATAGAACCATATTTTCAGTTGAAGGTTGGTTTTCTTTAAACCAATCTATATCTTTTTCAATTTGAGAGTGATCAAACTTATCTATCACATATTTGTTTATCACATCATTTAATTCTTTAATATCTGCAATAAATCCAGATCCAGGATTAATTTGACCCTTAAGAGTAATTGATAAAATATAATTGTGACCATGTATTTTTACATCTTCACCAAAAACTTCTAAGTTTTTTTCTTTAGTCCAATTCTCATTCCAATATCGATGAGCTGCACAGAATTTATATTGTTTTGTCAAGTATATCATAAAATTATAATTGTATTATGCAAATAAAAATCTATATATAATTTACACAAATTTTATCTAATATTTATAATGAATTTTGAAAAAAATATATTAATAAATTAACGAGGAAATTCTTGTGATTGTCTTTTTTTTGTGGATGCCCAAGAACAAATGATACAATCTTTAAGTAAATGATTTCTAGCAGGACAATGCTCTCTTCCAAAAAAAATAATTTGTAAATGCCTTCTGTTCCATTCTTCTTTGGGCCATATTTTTTTTAAATCCCTTTCAGTCATTCTAACATTTTTAGCTTTTGATAAATTCCATCTTGATGCAAGTCTTTGAATATGAGTATCAACTGGAAATGCAGGAAAACCATACCACTGTGACATCAGTACACTTGCAGTTTTATGCCCAACACCAGCAAGATTCTCCAAAAAATCCCAATCAGGTTTCAAACCTCCATTATCTAAGATTTGATTAGCCATAGTTTTTAAATTTTTTGCCTTTGTTGGAGCTAATCCTATCTCTCTAATAATTTCTCTTATGGTAGATACTTTTAATTTACTCATCTTTTCAGGTGTGTCTGCTACTTTGAATAGCTTAGGTGTTATCTCATTTACTTTTTTATCTGTAGATTGAGCTGATAGCATAACAGCAACTAATAATGTATATTCATCTTTGTGATTGAGTGGAATAGGAGTTTCTGGATATAATTTATCTAATATTAAACCTATTTTTTGTGCTTTATCTAATCTTCTCATTTAAATTACTAAACGTCCAACTGTTCTTTAATTATCTTATAATTCATTAAATAATTTGATTTACTAATAATTATATCATAGCCTAAATTAGTTGCTTTTTTATGAAGATTAGATTCTATTTTATCAAAAAGTAAGCAGGTGGTAAAATTTGAAATCTTCTTAATTTTCTTTATACTTGATTCAAAATTATTATTTAAATCTAAAAAATCAATTAATATGATTAAATTTTTATAACCTTTATATTTTTCCAATGTTTCATATTTATCCAAAAATATTATTGTATCCAAATTTAAATCACAAATTTTTGTTAGTTTGGCAGTAAAATTGAAGTCATTTTTTGAATATAATATAATTTTCATGGTTTGAATATAATTTTTGGAGCTAATTTCCAATCAAATTGGTTTACATCATTAATTTTATAAAGTAGTTTAAGTGATTTTTTTGAATAAAAAATAATTTCAGATAAATTGATATTTTCATGAAATTCAGAAAATAACTCTAATTTAATTAAAGATTTTTTAAACAAGTTTTTTGAGCCTATTAGATTAGAATTTGTAATATGGAAAAAAGCAACCGATAATTGAATTAGTCCTTGTATAAATTTAGGGTCCTTGAGCTTATATTCTGTCCATAATTCTTCCCATTTCTCATGTGCATTGTAGAATTCTTTTTTATTAAAAAATAGAATTCCCTTTTTAAACAATTTAAGTTCTCTATTCTTTAGCAAAGTACTCTTCCGTAATTTCATAATATTTATCAGTTTTCTTAATTCTAGCAGCAACTGTAGTTGGATCATGATAAAAATATAAAAGCCAATTTTCTTTTGATGCTTGATTTAAGAATAATGTTTTTTCTTCTAAAGTTTTCATAGCATTAAGATCATATCCCATAATCCAAGGTATTTTTAAATGTGATTTTAAAGGTATTAAGTCAGAGCAAAAAACCATTGTATCTTGTTTATTAAAAATTTTGATTAATTGTTGACCAGTAGTATGCCCATTAACAGCTAACCCTTCAATTCCCTCTAAAATTATTGCATTATCATTTACTAATTTTAACTGATCATGGTCATAAATAGATTTATAATTTTCTATCAAATAACTAGCTCTATCTTTAGGATTTGGATTTAAACTAGCATCCCAATTAGATTTAGATATAATGTATTCAGCATTTGGAAATGTTGGAACAATACTTTTGTTATCAAAAATGGTTGCTCCCCCTACGTGATCAAAATGTAAATGAGTTAAAATTACATGAGTAATATCTTCAAGTTTATAACCTTTATTTAAAAGAGAATCTTTTAATGGAAAATTTGACTGCTTTATAGAAAACATATTAATAAATTTTTCATTATTTTTATTCCCTATTCCAGTTTCAACTAATATTTTATCTTTACCATTATCCAATAATAAACATCTCATAGACAAGTCAATTCTATTTAAATTATCACAAGGATTTGTTTTTTCCCATAAAACTTTTGGAACAGAACCCATCATTGCTCCTCCATCAAGTTTAAAAGAACCAGTCTCAATCACAGATATTTTCCAATTATTTTTAAATGTATCAAACATCGATTTTTTTTAACAACCTTTCAAAATGACTATAAATATAAACATGTATGCTTTTATCTAGATTTCTTAATAAACATCTGATTGAATCTAAAAAAAGTAAAAGTTCTATAGTAATTCTTTTTTTATCAAATTGATTAATAAAATTATTAATCCATAATCTTTCTTTATCATATGAATCTAAATTTTTAATTTTTGGATTATTTTTAAAAGAAGTTATTTCATTTGATATAAAGCTATCAATCAATGGTAATATAGTTTCGTGTCTAATTAAATTTGTATTTTTCATTTCAATTAAATTTGAAAAAATTTGAAGATCTAGGATTGATATATCAGATTTATAGATTGAATAGCTTGATTTAATTAATTTATTTTTTGAATGATTAGAATGACTGTCTAATATCATACCAACAATTAAATTAGTATAATCAACTGAATGTTTTTCACCAATGAACAAAACACTTCTATATAGTGACCATATAGGTAAACAAGATAAACTTTTTTGTTTTAAACAAAATTCAATTAAAAACTCAAGTATATGTTTCATACTAGAAACTTTTGAAAGTTGATCTAAAATTGCAAAAACTTTTTGTTTGTTTTTTGATAAAAGGGCTTCTTCAAGTTCATGTATATTAATAACTTCATTCAAATTTGAAGTTTTTGTTATACTTTCAAATTTATCAAAATTTTTTGAATTTAAATGGTAATCATTAAATTCAATCAACTTGCTATTGGGACTTTTGAGGTCTATACCAATCAATGATTTAGATGCTTGAATCAATCTAATGGGATGTTTAAAATAATTATCAACCTTAATATTTAAACAAGAAATAATTTGTTTTTCAATATTTGAAGCAGCTTCATTTTTATTCATACTAAATAAAATTCATGTTATTTGATTAGAATTTAAATTATATATTATAACTTAATATAGCTCTAAAAATGACAATGAAGAATTGAAATAATGGCGCAAACTACTCTAAGTGCAATAACCATTTTAAAATCTAAAAGTTTAATTAAATCTCATGATTACTTTATAACTTCATTACTTATTGGATCAATAATACCAGATTTAGATATACTTTTAAATTTTTTTGTTAATCAAAATATAAATAATGTTTTTTTTCATAGTTTATTTTCTGTTCCCTTTTTTACACTATTAATTCTAATTTTTGGCGAATATAAAAAAATATATAAATCAAAAAGGATTGCTTTTGGTTTTAACTTAGGTATAATCATACATATAATATTTGATTTAATTACATTAGAATCAGTTGGAATTTTTTATCCATTGTTTAATTCATATGAAAATCTAGATTTTAAAAATATTGTAAATTTTAAACTTAATAAAACAACAATTTTAATTTTTAATTCTTTCGATTTTCTAATGTTTAGAATATATGGTTGGATGTTAATTGAGCAAATTATATTAAATCCTAAGAAAAATACTAAGTATATAAAATATATTAGAATGTGGATGAAATTTGAATTATATATTTTTGTATTATTTATATTATTAATATATTTTAGGATAGGCGATTCAAGTATTAAAAATATTTATACTTTATTCATGATGCCTTCAATAATTATAACTCTATTTTTTACCTATAAATTAAGGAAAACTTTGAAGTGAGCGTATTTGAGAAAATAGTTAATGAAATAACTGGAGAGTTCACTAAATTTTTTACATACTCTTCGATTCAAGCAAAAATTCTAGCAACGATTTTAGCTGTTGTATTGATATTTGTACTTAGAAGAAGTGTAATCAATTTATTTATAGTCAGATTAGAGGATGCTAAATTAAGATATAATTGGAGTAGGGTTATAAGCTACACAGCCTTCTTCTTTGCTTTAATAATAGTAGGTCAAATATGGCTTGATGGAATTGGTTCAATTGTAACATATTTAGGATTATTATCTGCTGGTATTGCAATTGCATTAAAAGATCCAATAACAAATGCTACAGGATGGCTTTTTATATTATGGAATAGACCTCTAGATGCTGGTGATAGAATACAACTAGGTGAGCATTCTGGTGATGTTATAGATGTAAATATTTTTAATTTTACTGTTATGGAAATTGGTAATTGGGTTGATGCAGACCAGAATACTGGTAGAATAGTTCATATACCAAATGGAAAAATATTTACTGAAACTCTTGCAAATTATGGTAAAGGCTTTGAATACATATTTAATGAAATACCTGTTCTTATTACATTTGAAAGCGACTGGGAAAAAGCGAAAAAAATTCTTACTAAAATAGCAATGAACATTGGTGAAAAATCTAGTAAAGTTGCCAAACAAAAATTTAAACAAGCTTCTAAAAAGTTTTTAATTGAAGATCAAAAAGTTGAAACAGAAGTTTATACTAAAGTTGCAGATAGTGGTGTACTACTTACGATTAGATATCTTTGTATACCCAAATACAGAAGGGATACTGAACAAGAGTTATGGGAAGAAATTTTATTACAATTTGCTAAACATGAAAACATTGAATTGGCATACCCAACACTTAGAAGAGTTTAGAAATGAAAATCATAAGATATATATATAAAAACTCCATTAATATCGGCATTATAATTAATAATAAAAATGTTATCAATATTAAAGATCTAAATATAAAAATAGATAACATGATTGATTTTATTGATTTTCTTAATAATAAAAACTTTCAACCTCAAAAAAAATATAACGAAAAAAAACTTATTAAAATGAGTCATATCAAACTATTAAGCCCTATTGAAAGACCAAATAGTTTGAGGGATGCTTATGCATTTAGAAAACATGTTGAAGCAGGTAGAAAAGGTAGAGGCTTACCCATGATAAAAGAATTTGACCTTTTTCCTGTATACTATTACTCAAATCATTCTGCTATTTCTGGGCCAGGAGAAATGTATATAAATGATGAGTTTTTAAATAGGTTTGATTTTGAATTAGAATTAGCAATAATTATTGCTAAAAAAGGTAAGAATATAAAAATTGAAGATGCAGATGAATATATTTTTGGTTTTATGATAATGAATGATTGGAGCTCAAGAAGTATTCAAAAATCAGAAATGAAATTAAACTTGGGGCCTGCTAAAGGAAAAGATTTTGCTACAACACTAGGTCCATATATATTAACGAGAGATAAATTAAAAAATAATGTAACTGAAACTAAAAATGGATGCATATACGATCTAAAAATGGAAGCATTTATAAATAATAAGAAAGTTTCAGAAGATAACAGTAAAAATATGAATTGGACTTTTGCTCAAATTATTAGTCAAATATCAAAAGGTACAACATTGTACCCTGGTGATGTAATTGGTTCAGGCACATGTGCAACAGGATGTCTACTTGAAATAAATTTAACCAATAAAACTGATAATTGGCTTAAATTAAATGATGTTGTTAAATTGAAAATTGAACATTTAGGAACTCTTGAAAATAAAATTAAACTGGAGAAAAATTAATGAATAATCCCTTTTTTACAGACTATAATATGCCTTATGATGCCGTACCATTTAGTAAATTTAAAACTGAAGATTTTATACCAGCAATTAAAAAAAGTATTGAGCTTACAATGGAGAGAATAAATAAAATAGTTGAAAATAACGAAGAGCCTAATTTTGAAAACACTATTTTAGCTCTTGAAACATCAGAAGAAGAATTAAACTATGTGATGAGTGTTTATTGGCATCTTTTTGGTTCTGAGAGTGATAACGAATTAAAGTCACTAGCAGAAAAGATTAGTCCAATGGGTTCAAAATTAAAAAATGATATTTTATTAAACTCTAAATTATTCAATAAAATCAAAATTGTTTATCAAAACAAAAATAATAGTAATTTGGATGAAGAAGATATACGATTAATTGATGTTACCTATAAAAGTTTCATAAAAAATGGTGCTGATTTAAATGAATTAGATAAGCAAAAAATTAGAGAAATAGATCAAAAACTTTCATTATTATCACCACAATTTTCAAACAATGTTTTAAATGCTCAGAATAAATATGAGCTTTGGATTGATAATGAAAATGATTTAGATGGATTGCCTGATTCTTCAATAAGTATGGCAAAAGAAGCAGCAATACAAAAACAACAACCCAATAAATGGTTATTTACATTACAATATCCTAGTATGGGACCCTTCTTAAATTACTCTAAAAATAGATCTCTGAGAAAAGAACTATTTTTAGCCTATGGAGGTCTATGCCACAAAGATGAATTTAATAATAATGAAATAATAAAAGAGATTGTTCAATTAAAACATAAAAGAGCCAATCTCTTAGGCTACAACACATTTGCAGATTATGTATTAAATGATAGAATGGCGTTAAATGTAAACAATGTATATAAGCTTCTTGATGATTTATATGATAATTGTTTTGAGAAAGCAAAAAAAGAACTTGATGAATTAAAAAATTATGCAAAAAAACTTGATGATGTAGATGATTTTAAGCCTTGGGATCAATCATATTATTCTACAAAATTAAAGAAAGAAAAGTTTAATATTGATCCTGAAATGTTGCGTCCTTATTTCAAAGCAGAAAATGTTATAAATGGTATATTTACAATTGCTAATAAAATGTATGGTATAAAATTTAAAGAACTAAATAATGTAGATACGTGGCATGAAGAAGTTAAATGCTATGAGATAACAAATGATGATGATTCTTTAGTTGGTTTAATATATATAGATTTACATCCAAGACCTACCAAGCGTAGTGGTGCTTGGATGAGTTCAATTAAAGATAATGGTTTATATAATGGTAAAGTTAGAAGACCTCATGTACAATTTACAGCAAATCTTACTAGATCTACGAAAGATAAACCAGCACTATTAACTTTTGGAGAGGTTGAAACAGTATTTCATGAATTTGGTCATTGTTTACATGGGCTTTTATCTGATTGTAAATATTCAACAATAGGAAATACAAATGTTAAATGGGATTTTGTTGAGCTTCCATCACAAATCATGGAAAATTGGGTAAGTGAGAAAGAAGCACTTAATTTGTTTGCACACCATTATGAAACTGGTGATAATATCCCTGAAGAATTAATTGAAAAAATTAAAGAATCTAAAAACTTTGGTGCAGCAACTATGTATTTAAGACAACTCATTTTTGGTTATTTAGATATGGCATGGCATACAAAAACTGAAGTTGTTAATGATGTTGAAAGTTTTGAGTCTGAGGTACTAGAAAAAACAAGACTTCTTGATAAAGTTGATAATATTGCAATTTCATCTCATTTTGGTCATATTTTCGGCGGTGGTTATGCAGCTGGATATTATTCATATAAATGGGCAGAGGTTCTTGAAGCAGATGCGTTCGAATCATTTAAAGAAAATGGAATATTTGATAAAGATACAGCATTATCTTTTAGGGAAAATATTTTATCTAAAGGAAACCTAAAAGATCCTATGGAACTTTATCAAAATTTTAAAGGTAGAGAACCTAAAATCGATGCACTTTTAAAAAGAGATGGGTTAATTTAATCTTTACAAGGTGAATAAATATCAATTCCACCTGTTCTTGTATTACCCATTGTACCCATATCCATAGACATAAGATTCTTACTATCTAATTCAATGCCTGTATATGAATCAAACTTATAAATGTTACCATTTGTTCTATCAGATGCATAAACATAATAATTACCATTACAATCTGATAAAACAGTTAATCCATGCATTTCTCCATAATTTGGACTTTTTGTTTGCCATACTTCTTCAAGATAAAATTGATCATTGGTGTTTGAATACTGTAAACAAGCCACACCAGAATCATCACTTCCGTTTTCACCTTCACCTCCAGACATAGAAATAAAAATTTTATCTTCTATAGGTGAAATATCTAAATGCCATGGACTTGAATAAGTTCCAAGTTCAGCTACAGCTAATAAATTCATAGATTCAATATCCCACATTTGCACTTGACCTGGTATTTCTTCATACTCGGATTCTGAGCTCCATTCTCCTGCACTACAAGTAATAAATATATATGGATATTTTGATGTAATATGAATTGGTCTTAATCTATTTACTGGAATTGTGTGATTAGTTGTTGTTTCTTCATCCATACTTATTAATAAAGGGTTCTGAAATGGCACCTGAGGTTCATTTGGGTTTATTTTAGCTATGAAATCATTTGTTTTGCTTACAATAAATAAATTTCCAGACACATTGTCAAAATGAATTCCGTGTGCATAATCAAAACCTACATCCCATTTTTCTATTTCCTCTAAAATACCATTAGCATATGATAATTCATAAATGATATTAGTAATAATTCCATTTCCAGAAACACCTCTTGAAACATATAATGTTTTATTATCAATATCAATACTAAGTAGTGCAGGCATTTGATTAATTTGAAAAGATGATAATAATTCATTGGTTTCGGAAGAATACATTCCTACCTTTCCACCCATCATTGCAGTTGTAAACCAAAAATTATTTACATTATCTACCGCAACATCATGAGGAGCTGACATCATACCATTATCAGATAAATCAATACTTACTTCTTCAATTGTTTGAAGATTGTTTGTTTCTACAATAGCTACATGACTCATTCCTTGCAAAGTTACATATACTCTATTTTCACTAATATCAATCTCCTCATCTGTATTGCAACTAAACAATAAAAATAAAGATATATAAAAAAGAAGCCTCATATAAAATTACCTTTCAAGAATTAAATCTATTAAATAAATAATATCTGAAATATTAAGTCCAAAATCATTATTAATATCACCACTGCAAATATAATTACTATCATAGTTTATATCTAAGATTAAATAAACTAAAGCTGTAATATCAAGCACATTGATCATATCATTATTATCCAAATCTCCTCTTAAACATGTTGATTTTGAAGCTATATATACGCCTCCTGTAGATATTCCAGATATTAAATTAAATTTATCTGACGAGTATAAGTTTGCTCCGGTGAATTTAGCATTTTTGCCCATATATGGAATGATATCACTATTAATCTCAATAAAATTATTATCTATGTTTTCATACAATCTATGCCTAGTTTGACCTCCTACTACTAAATCTAAATCATAATCTGAATCTATATCAAAAAAGAATGGTGCTGAGTAATAACCTACATTAATATTATTATATGAAATATTTTCTAATAAAAAATTGTAATCTTGATCTTGATAATACAATCTAAGATCACCATATATATTTCCAACTAATATGTCGAGTTTATTATCAGAATTAAGGTCGGCAAGTACTGGTGTTGCAAACCAAAAATTCTCACCACCATCAAGTACAGAATGAAAGGAAAAATCATAATTAAATTTATTACCAATATTTTCATAAAAAATCATATCACCAAGATATGTACCAATGACTAAATCAAAATCATCATCGTTATCTATGTCACCAAAAGTTGGACATAAATCTGTACCAATATCATTACCTAAAAATTGATTATCAATTAACTCGTAAATTGGATTAATGTTTGAACCTATATTTTTATAAAAATAAATTCTACCATTATAAGGAAGAGATTCTGTGGTAAATTTTTGACCTATAAATAAATCAAAATCACCATCATAATCTATATCAACTAGGGCTGGACATGCCTCAGATATTAAATCAATTGAATTTAAAAAATTATCAGTTCTATATATATACTCACCATTAAGGTTCTCATAAAAATAAAAATTATTAACAAGCTGAATACCTCCTGTGCCACCAAGAACATTAATAAATAAATCGTAATCACCATCATCATCTATATCATTAAATGTGGGCATATTCCTTCCAACCGTATTTATGGGGTCATTTTCTGGAAAATAATTTAGAAAGTTTATATTATCCATGTTTGCTTCATATTGAGTACCAACATTCCATATAACATATATACTAGATTGGTAGTAATCACCCCAAACCAAATCAAAATCATTATCACTATCAATATCAATGAAATTTATTGCATTAGCACCATGTCTATTTTCTCCAGTTACAATAATATTTTGCCAATTGTTTGTAATAAAGCTAAAAATAGGCTTTTCATTAATAAAATCAACATTTTCATAAAATGTTACAGTTCCTTCTAGACTGACTGTAAAGAAATCCTGATCCCCATCATTATCTATATCACAAAAAGTAGGTATTGAGCCTTGCTGAATTATAACAAGAGAACCGTTTGATGTTTGAATTAAATCTAAATTTGTAAAATTTCCATTATCATTAATATAATAAGAAACATACGATGGATTCTGATCATACTCAGTTATAATATCATTGTCACCATCATTATCGAAATCAGCTATATAAAACCAAGTTATATTACTGATACCTAATAAATTTGTATCATATATAATAAATTCATGATTTGTGCTATCACCAATATTTTTATAAAATCTTATTCTTCCATCTTCATCAAGGATAAATAAATCATTATCATTATCATTATCCCAGTCAGCCCATCTCACAACTGCATAATTAGTTCCACCTAAAAAACCGTTATATAAAAGCTGATTATTAACATAAATATCTGGAATTTCATTATGAAACTGAAAGTTTGAATAAATAATACAAACAAAAAAAAATATAAATTTTAAACTTTTAAACATATACTCATTTAAATACTTGATGAGCCTTCATTTGGTTTCCAAACATTTTCATCATGATCTAAAACTGTAATTACCCATCTACTCCAAACAAAAAAAGCATCAGAAAGTCTATTTAAATAAGATATTACAATTTTATCTGTTTTATCTTTTTCATATAAATCACAACAAACTCTTTCACATCTCCTACAAACCGTTCTTGCTAGATGTAGATATGCATTAATTTTTGAACCTCCAGGTAATACAAAAGAATGAAGAACAGGTAAATCTTTATTTGATTTATCAATTTCATTTTCCAAAACTTTAATGTCATGAGCTGTTATTCTTGGCATAGATTCGGTCATATCCTCAGGTTTTGTAGCTAAAATGGTACCTAAATTAAATAAGTCATTTTGAATTCTATATAAAGTATTAATTAGAGAATCAAAATTATATTCAATTAATTTTAATTCTTCAATTGATAATCCAATGATTGAGTTTAATTCATCAATTTCACCAAACGCATTAATTCTTATATTTGTTTTTAGTACTTTTTGTCCTCCAACTAAAGATGTTTTTCCATCATCTCCGGTTTTCGTATAAACCTTACTTATGGTTATGTTTGGATCATTAAATTTTTCTTTACTCATAAACGTATACTCCTAATATAATTATTTTTCTTCCTTTTTAAAATCTAATGATATGGAATTAACACAATATCTAAGTCCAGTTGGGTTGGGACCATCCTCAAAAACATGTCCCAAATGTGCACCGCAGTGACCACATAATATTTCAGTCCTTTTCATACCTAATGAATGGTCTTCTCTGGTTTCAATATTTGTTTTATCAATAGCATCATAAAAGCTAGGCCAACCTGAACCAGATTCATACTTCACTTTGGAGCTGAATAAAGGATTTTTACATGCATTACAATTATATGTTCCTTTTTCATTATGTTTATAATATTTACCCGTAAATGGAGGCTCAGTTCCCCCACACCTCATTACATGATACTCCTCATCATTTAACTTATCTTTCCATTTGTCATCATTTGCCATATTCTTTCCTTCCATTGAAAATAATATTATATTAAAAATTAAAGCTAAAAAAATTACTATAGTTATTTTAGTTTGCAATAAGTGCTTCAATCTGGTTAAAATCACCATTATTCCATAAAATTTCTTCACTGGGTTGCGCATCATAGTAAGTACTATCTGAATGGTCATATACTTTAAAAGATGGTAATTGTCCTGATTGCATATAGCCTATCGTTAAATCATTTAAAGTATTCTCTCCGTATACTGCTATATCACATGTTTGTGAACCACAATTCCATTGTTTGGCTCCTACGCAGACCTGCCCATTGAAAGCTGCAACCCAATCAAGGGAATCAATTTCAACACCACCAATAGTAATATTTTCAAAAAAATAAAATGCAATCATATTTGATTCATTATAAATGAAATATTCTTCAATTGGTATGAAATTTTCTTGTTGATCTGATTGATTAGGGTCATCACAACATATAAATAATAGAACAAATAAATATATTTTTTTCATTTTAAAAGCATCATTTTTTTATTAATTATTTCATCTCTGAATTTTAATTCGTATATGTAAAAACCAGATGGAAATTCAGTAGCATTCCATTCCATTTTATATTTTCCAGGTGATATATAACCTTCATATATACGGTCAATCTTATTACCATGCAAATCATAAACATTTAATGAAATAAATTCATAATAAGGAATAGTGAATTTTATGTCTGTAACTGGGTTGAATGGATTTGGATAATTCTGAGATAAATCAAAACTTAATATAGCTTCATTATTCATTGTTGAAGTTTCTATATAAAAATAATATATTTGACTTTCAGTTAGTCCATCACTACTAATAATCCATGAGTATAAATTTAATTGATCTTCATTAAGATTAAAAAAATCTACATCTACATCTAAAAAATTTTCAATCGTAAATTCAGAGAATATTAAATTAAAGTTTTGGTCATAAATTTTAATTTCATAGTTAATTTCATCAGCGCACATTTCATTTATTTCAGACCATAAAAAACTAATAAAATTAAAATCATTATTATAGTTTATAAATTCATTATTAGATGGCTGAATTAAATCAATTTCAAGATAATAACATTGATCATCAATTATAGCTTCAAAATCATAATTGCAAGCATTAACATCCATACATCCTATACAAGATGAGTTGTTACCACAATAATAATCATTAGTAAATAAATTATCCGTTATAAAAATACCTCCATTTTCCCAAGGGTGATTATTAGAAAGTACTGTATTGTAATAAATATTTTCTGATGTATCGTATACCAGAAATGTTGGTATATCTCCATTTTGCATATATCCGACTGTTTGCTCATCTAAACTATTAAATCCCATTAAAGCAATATCACAAACTCCATTCGAACATGAATTTGTATCCCATTGTCTTGCACCAACACAGGTAGTACCATTAAATGCTCCAATCCAATCATCAGAGGCTAAATTTAATCCATTAATTTGAGCATCAGTAATATAATAAAACGCACTTCCTGTTGACGATACAAAATCAAATAAATCAGGAAATGGGAAATTTGAATTTAAACATTCAGATGAATGGCAAACTAATTGATTATCATCACATTCATGCAAAGGACCATTGCCATCACAAATACCACATTCATCATAAATTGCTTGACCACCACAAACACCATTGCAATCAGTATTTACTATACAGTTTCCATTACAATCAAAATTTGTTTGTGGATATGTACAACTTTCATCGTTTAATGTTGCATTTTGATTAAAATTACATGCAAAAGGATCCATACATCCTAAATATCCAAGATTAATTTCCGATATAACAACAAATGATGTCTCTTCAAAATTAATACTGCCTTGTTCAATATTTAATAAAGTTTGATATTCAACTTGCTCGCTAACATCATATATTTTAATATAAATTTGATTTCCTTCTTTAAACCCAGGTAATTCTGTATTAGCAAAATCACAAAAATTAATTGAACTTGTAGCAGGGATTTCTAATTGACTGTTTGACCACTGACCAGCGCCAACCAGTATTTCACCAGTCGTTTCACTACAATCATTGCTAATAATTCCATTTAAATCAAATATGCCTATATGATCTCCTTCATCCAAAGTTGAAATAGTATTTGAAAAAATAAATAACTCACTCACGCCAGTATTCGAAGCTGGCTCACCAAAATAATTAGTTGATTCATTTTCACACTCAGGATATATACCTGTTAAACTAAAAGCATTAAACGCATCTCCAACCACATCATCACTTAAAAAAATATATGTTTCATTTAAATCAATAATTAGATTATTTTGTTCATCAAAGTATTTAAAAGTAATTTCTTCTCCCTCAACTTCGTTGCTCCATATAGATAATTCATAAATATATTTACCTGTTGGAGGAAATAATGTAGCTCCATCATTATCTATTGCTCTAACCTCATTATCAACAAAAGCAGCTAATTGACCACCATTCATCTCATTGCCATCAATATAAATACTAGCTGCAGATATAGTCGCACTAAATTCATAATTTTGTGGAGTTAATTGCCAATTAGGTTCGCCATATTCACAATCTGGAAGCGATAGAATAGCACTTATTAAAAACAAAAATGAGATTCTCAATTTCATAATCTGTTAACTAAATTGTGAAATTAATTTTCTTTCACCTTCAGAAGCAAAGTTTTTATCCCAATCTTGAAGTTTTTTTGCCATTATTTTTCGATAAAGAAAAGGTAATAGTAAAGCAATAAAAAAAGTAGTTAAATAACCAAAAGGCATTTTAGGGGCATCTGAATATGGATCGAGTTTCCAATAAGGTAAATGAGCTTTTTCATGATGAGCTGAATGCCTGGTTAAGTTAAACGTAAAAGCACTACTTATTAATGTATTGCTATTCCATGAATGTCTAGGTCTTACTGGTTTACCTTCCTCTCGAACCAAACCATAATGTTCAACATAATTAATTGTTTCAAGTAATATTTTTGAAATTAATGCTGCAATTAAATAACAAAGTAATGCTGTAATTCCGCCCAACCCAAAAACAATAATGCTAATCAATAAACTTCTAAATAAAGCAATGAAAAACTTGTTTTCTATGTTAATAATTTTTTTATTTTTTCTTTTTAATCTAGATTTTTCTATTTGATAAGCATTAATATATTCATGAACAGTTGATCGAATCATAAAACCATATATTCCTTCGCCTCTTCTGGCTGTAGCTCCATCTTTCATCAAACCTACATTCTTATGATGTCCGTAAACATGTTCAATAGCAAAAGCATTATCCCAGCACAACGCTTGAAGCCAATTCCCAAAAAACATATCAATTTTCTTATTTTTTCTATGTGTCAGTTCATGGCCAACATTTACAGCAAATGAGCCAAGCATAAAACCAATCGTAACAGAATAACCAATAAATGAAATCCAATCTTGATTTTCTATTGAGAATATCATAACACCAATTAATACAACTAAAAGCGGAAGGTTTAAATAGAGCATTAAATTAAGAAATTTTTGGTTACTATAATCATTAACTGATAAATCTTTACCAAGCAGAATGTCACCAAGCATAATAAAAATGATAAATGATATAAAAAAATACCATATATAATTTCCACCTAAATATGCAAAATAGATAGAAGTCAAGACTGTTAATGGTGCAAGTGTAAATTTTAAATATTTAAACATAAACTATTCTATAATTTTTATATAATTATTTTTACCTAAAAAATATAACTGCCATAATGTACTAAAAGTTAATCCATAAACAACTAATTTTTGTGAAACAACATGAAACAATAAATCATTTTTTGCTGGTATTTGATTGAAAAAATCAATGTGGTCATAAGTTACTGATGGCAAAGGCGGTCCAGAAGTAATTGTATATATATAATACCCAACTAAACAAAATAATATAAAATAACTAAATGATAAATAATTTGATATGTGATTTGCCTTAAAAATAATTACAGTATATATCAACATCACTAGCAGAAAAGATCTAAAAGCTAAATTAACTGCAAACATATGATAAGAATGATACTGATCAGATGGTGTAAACCCAACCATTACAAACCCAAATGCAGATATAATAGCAATCAAATATCCAATTGTACTTAAGAATCTTAAACTTTTATCTTTTTTAATTAATAAATGAAAAGCATAATAAAAAATTATTAGCTCTACAGCTACGGATAAAAGTGCTAAATTAAAAAAAATGACAGAGATTATGTTATATTCACCAGACCATGAATAAAGTAAACCTAAATCACTAAAAAAATTATATATATGAGAATATGATTCATTTGGAATATAAAATTCGATGTTTTTTGGATTATTAAACATAGAACCTCCTTTATAAAAAAACATTGATATTGAAGAAAATACTAAAAATAAAATTCCACAATAAAAGCTTATGCTCAAAAGAAGTTTATATTTACGTTTATTATTCATAATTTTGCTTAATATTTTACTAATATTTATACATATCAAATGAAAAAAATTTTAATTGTCAGTGCTACACTAAAAAATAATTTTAAACTAGCTAATGATATTGATAAAATTGTCAAAGATTTATCAAAAACCAACATAAAGAAAATTCAATCACATGTGATATCATTGGAAAATTATAACTTGCCAGTTTATACTGAAAAAAAATTTGATGACTCTATCAATAAATACAAAGAGGTTATATCAAAGTTAACCAATGAATTTGTAAACTCTGATGGTATTATTATTTGTGGACCAGAATACAATGGTTCATTGCCTCCAGTAATAAATAATTCTATAGCTTGGATTTCAACTACAACTGATTATTGGAGAGATGCATTCAATAATAAAGTTAGTTTAATCGCAACAAATAGTGGAGGGCCAGGAATGAAATTTATTTCAACAATGAAACTTCAAATGGAACACTTAGGTTGCGTAGTTATGCCAAGATCTATAAGTGTAAATAAATCAAATCCACTAAGATTAGAATCAGTTAATAAAATCTTAGAACAATATATAAAATTGTTATAAATGAAAATCCCTCAAATCTACCTTAGATTTGAGGGATTTTTTAGTAGCGGGGGCAAGATTTGAACTTGCGACCTTCGGGTTATGAGCCCGACGAGCTACCAGGCTGCTCCACCCCGCGCCAATTTTCCTCCTACTAATCCTACTCCAACAATAGGGCCTTAAAGTTATAAAATACT
>MDSW01076500.1_pt1 | contig 29555 bp, 24 predicted proteins | sample 811171 | NCBI WGS metagenome assembly MDSW01 (sample SAMN05326641, study PRJNA326480) | marine metagenome | isolation source: seawater | place: Atlantic Ocean: North West | collected 2012 | reverse complement strand
GTATTTGCACAAAAAACAGTCTTTAGTTAGTCTTCTGGGTTAACCGCTTGAGTTTGAGTGTGAATTCAAACCTAGACAAATGATATCTTCAATGACAGAACCCGGCTTACAGATTATCTGGCAATAATTTTACTATTGTATGTTCCTATTTTGTACTCTTTTGAATACTTATAAACTTATTGACTAATTTTAAAAAACCCATACTATCCCATTTAATCCCATAATGGAGGGTATGTGAATAAAATAAATATTAATAGGTTTTTTAGTAAACATGTTTTTATCAAGTTTCGAAAACAGAATAGACAAGAAAGGACGTGTGTCTGTGCCAGCAACATTTAGATCACATTTAAGTTCAATGGGATACAACGGCTTTATTAGCTATCCCTCTTTCAATCATTTAGCGCTTGAGGCTTGTTCTCAAGATAGAATAGAAAAACTTTCAAGTACAATAGACTCATTAAATCCCTTCGAGGAAAATAGAGATTTTTTTGCAACTTCAATTTTATCTGATAGTGAAAATCTACAGTTTGATACTGAAGGAAGAGTTTCTATTTCTGATAAATTATTAAGTCACGCTAAAATTAAAAGTAACGTTCTATTTGTAGGACTAGGAAAAACATTCCAAATCTGGGAGCCAAATAATTTTGAAAAATTTAAAATTGTTGCAAGAAAAAAAGCTTATCAAAATAGGTCAAATTTAAAATGGGAAACAAAACAGAAGGGAGAACTGTAATGAGCATTAATATTGGTGGTGGAGAATTAAGAGAACTAAAACCTAGAATACTAGTTTTAGGTGTAGGAGGAGCAGGCGGAAATGCAATTAATGCTATGATTGATTCAGGAATGGAAGGGGTAGAGTTTGTAGCAGTAAATACAGACGCTCAAGATCTTAAAATGAGCAAAGCTCATGCAAAAATTCAAATTGGTATGAACTTAACAAAAGGTCTAGGAGCAGGAGCTAAACACGATATTGGCCAAGCGGCTGCTGATGAGTCTTTAAATGAAATTACAAGTTACATACAAGGTGCAAATATGGTTTTTATCACCTCTGGAATGGGTGGCGGCACTGGTACTGGGGCATCACATGTAATTGCAAAAGCGGCTAGAGAACTAAATATCCTAACTGTTGGTGTAACGACATTGCCTTTTTCTTACGAAGGCCCTAAGAGAATGAGAAGAGCTATCGAGGGTTTAGAAGAGTTCAAAAAACATTTAGATACTGTAATTGTTGTTCCAAATCAAAACCTATTTAAAATTGCTAGTGAAACAACTACTTTTGAGGAGTCGTTTAATTTATCAAATAACGTTTTAAAACATGGAGTACAAAGCGTTACTGATTTAATGGTTAGACCAGGGATGATAAATTTAGATTTTGCTGATGTAGAAACAGTAATGAACTCGAGCGGAAAAGCCATGATGGGCACTGGAGAATCAGAAGGAGAAAATAGAGCAATGACTGCTACAGAAATGGCATTGAATAACCCATTACTTGATGAATATTCACTTCAAGGTGCAAAAGGCTTACTTATAAATATTACAGGCGGAAATGATCTTACATTGTTTGAAGTTGATCAATCTGTAAATAAAATTAGAGCAGAAGTTGATCCAGAGGCGGAATTAATATTTGGCGCAATTAAAGACGAAAGCATGACTGGTAAAATAAGAGTTTCAATAGTAGCTACTGCACTTGATGGCCATAAGACCGAGAATAAAACAATTTTAAATATGGTTTCACGTATTCAAAATAGAAATACAGGTTATTCTGAAAATTTATTTTCACATAATCCAAGAGTGGATAGTAACACATTAAGCTCGATTGATGGAGCTACAGCTCTTAAACTTGATGAGAGTTATGAAGTTGACGAAGAAGAAAATAATAATCTAAGCGAATCTTCAAATCAAACCTATGATGATAATTTGTTAAGATCTTCAGAGACTGAAGAAGAGACTTTTAACAATAGTTTTTCCCCTGGCGTTTCTATTGAAAACGCTTCATATATTGAAAACAATAATTTAGAGGAAAAATCAAATTTATCACCCGAATTTGAAAATAATAATTCAGAGCATACACCAAGATTATTTTCTGAAGAACAAAATAATCTAGACGAGGAAAATTCGTCTAATGGGCAACTAGAGAATAACTCTGAGCAACTATTTGACCAAGAATTAGAGGAAGAGGAAGATTTTGAAATTCCTGCGTTTTTAAGAAAACAAAAGTTTTAATGACTCAATTTTGGATTAATGATCAATCAAACTTCATCACTGGAATCATCCCATTTTCCAGTGATGTTGAATGAAATTATAGAGTTATCATCCCCATTATCAGGCGGCAAATTCATCGATTGTACATTTGGAGCGGGGGGATACTCAAAAGAACTTCTAAAATTTTCAAAAACAAAAGTATACGCTCTTGATAGGGATAAAAAAGTATCTTTTATAGCCAATAAATTAGAAAAAAAATTTCCAAAAAGATTTAAATTTTATCAAATAAAATTTAGTCAATTAGATTGTATTTTAGAAGATAATATAGATGTAATAATATTTGATTTAGGTCTTTCGTCAATTCAATTAGATGATCTTGATAGAGGTTTTTCTTTTAGGTCAAATAAAGAATTAGATATGGCAATGGGTATAAATGAAATCTCAGCTTTGAATGTTATTAACAGCTTAAGTGAAAAAAATTTAAAATCAGTTATTAAAATACTAGGAGATGAAAATGAAGCATCTTTAATTGCAAAGAATATTGTTAAAAAAAGAAACTTAAAAAAAATTACAAAAACTTCAGAGCTTGTTAAAATAATCGAAAAAAGCAAAAAAAAAAAATATTCAAGTAAAATTAATCCTTGTACAAAAACGTTTCAAGCAATAAGGATTTTTGTAAACAAAGAGATTACAGAATTAATAAATGGTATTATAAATGCAACAAAAAAATTAAAACCTGGTGGAAAACTACTTGCAGTAAGTTTTCACTCAATAGAGGACAAAATTTTAAAATACTTTTTTACGAATTTTTCAAAAAATAAATCAAGACCTTCACGTTACTTTCCAGAAAGTGATATTAATAGACTTATATTATTTGATGAATATAAGAATAAAGTATTTAGACCTTCAAAAAAAGAAATAGACAAAAATGCGCGTTCAAGATCTGCTAAACTGAGATATGCAATTAGAAGTGAAAATAAATTTGATTATCCAACAAATTTACTAAAAAAATTCAAAAAATATCTCGATGTTGAGGCAATTGATGTTTAAAACTAAATTTATAATTTCTTTATCAATATTTGTAATTTTTTTAACGATTACTTCAATAATAAAAAACGAAACTAGATTATTTGAAAAAGAAATTTTTAACCTTAATAAAAAAATTTCTATAAAAAAGAAAAATATTAATGAAGCTCAATTGGAATATTACTATTTGTCTTCACCTGAAGAAATAGAGAAAAAAATAAATGTAATTGGTTTTAATAGTTATAAACCGATTCCTTTCTCGAAAATATTTTTCAATATTTCAAATTTTAATAATATTGAAAAAAAACTTTCAAAACTCAAAATTCAATGAAGAAAACAAAAAAAAATAAAAATTTCAATCAAACAAGTTTTTATTTTGAAGACTATTTAGAAACAAATAAAAAAAAAAAACTATCCAAACAATTAAATAGCTTTCATGACAGAATTTACTTATTATTTTTCTTCTTTTTTTCATTAATATTAATTTTTTCAATTAAAATTACACATATTTCTTTGGATAAAAAAAATATTTTTAATTTAGAAAATCAAAAATCAAAATTTTCTTTAATACGAAGAGATATTGTCGATAGGAATGGAGCGATAATTTCAAGAAATATTAATACGTTTCACGTGGCTGTTGACCCAAAACTTATAAAAAATAAAAAAAAATTTTTGTTAAAATTAAGATTAAATTTTCCAGAAATTCCACTTGACGAAATAAGACAAAAAATTAATAAAAAAAAATATTTTCGTTTGAAAAAAAGAATAAATTTAGTTGAAAAAGAGAAATTTTGGGGGCTTGGTGAAAAAGCAATAAAGTTTGAACCTTTTCAAGCTAGAGTGTATACCCATGGAAATTTATTTAGTCATATAATTGGTCAAGTTGACTATGATAATTATGGAATATCTGGAGTAGAAAAATATTTTGATAGAGAGCTAAAGAATAAAAATTTATTAAATCAACCTTTAAAACTTACATTAGACAGCAATATTCAATACATCATCAACAAAGAATTAAATCTTGCTATTGAGACTTTTAATGCAACAGGCGCAGGAGCTTTATTAATGGATGTGAATAATGGAGATGTTTTATCTTTAGTATCACTACCTAATTTCAATATTAATGAAAGAGTTTCTATAACAGATAAAAAATATACAAATAAAATCACAAAAGGCGTTTACGAACTTGGTTCGATATTTAAAACATTTACTATTGCTTTAGCTCTTGATCTTAAGCTGGTAGATGCTAACACAATTATAAAAGATATACCTAAAAAGATAAGATGTTCAATTCACGAAATTTCTGACATGAAAGATCATCCAAGAAATTTATCAGTGGAGGAGATCTTGGTTAGGTCTTCAAATGTAGGCTCAGTTTTACTAGCCAAAAAAATAGGTGAGAATAAATTTAGAGATTTTTTGGAAAAAACGAAACTTACTAAAAACCCAAAAATTGAACTTGAGGAAGTAGGCACACCTCACCAAATAAATTGGAACCGATGTAAATTAGAGACTATTTCGTTTGGCCATGGTATTACAACGACACCCTTACAGGCCACTTCACTGTATGCAGCTATGGCTAATGGTGGAAATTTAATTTCACCAAGCTTAACAATTAATAGAAAACTTCATTCAAATAATTCAATTATTTCGAGTGATACAAGTAACGAAATCAGAAAGATTTTAAGAAAGGTAGTTAACAGCGAGCACGGAACTGCAAGTTTAGCAGATAAAGACGGATACTCTGTAGGTGGCAAGACAGGAACTGCAGAAAGCTATGGCGATAGAAATAATAGGATAAATACTTTTATTTCAGTTTTTCCTACTTCCAAACCTAATTACACTTTGTTTGTGATGTTGGAAAATCCAAAAATAAATAAAGACTTAGTTTACAATTATAGAGGAATAAATACAAAAGCCCCTTATAATACTTCTGGTTGGAATTCTGTTTATGTTGCCGGCAAAATTATAGAAAAAATCGGGCCAATTTTAGCCATAAATAATAAAGAGTTTACAGACCAGCATGTTGTTGAAAAATTTAATTAAAAACATTTCAGTTAATTGGAAAAACATAGAAGTTTCAGGCTTATCAACTAATAGCCATGAGGTTAAAAGAAATCACATTTTTTTTGCAATTAGAGGCAATAGATTGAATGGAGAAAATTTTATCAATGACGCTATAGATAATGGAGCTTCGGTTATTGTATGCTCAAAAAAAAGTAGTTATAAAAATAAAGAAGTACCCGTAATTAAGACAGATAATATTAGATATCTTTTAAGTGAAATATCTGCAAAATTTTATAAATTAAAACCTAAAAATATTTTTGCAGTTACAGGTACTAATGGCAAAACATCAGTTGCAGATATATTTTATCAAATTTTAAGAATTAACAAATTTCCTGCTGCTTCAATAGGCACCCTTGGCATAAAGTATAACGATAAAATTATAAAAACAAAACTTACATCTCCCGATACAATTTCTATTCACAAATATTTGAGTTTTTTAAAAAAAAAAAAAATTAATAATGTAATTATCGAAGCTTCAAGTCATGGAATAGATCAAAAAAGATTACATCATGTAGATTTTAAGGCAGCAATATTTACAAATTTTAGTCAAGATCATTTAGACTATCATAAAAATATGAAGACATATTTGTCTTCAAAATTGATATTATTTAAAGAAATCTTGAGGAAGAACTCAACAATAATTTCAGACAAAGAAATTCAACCGTTTTATCAATTAAATAATATAGCCAAAAAAAAGAAACTTAAAGTAAAAGAAATATTTAATGAGTTTGAAAAAATTAGCAACATAACAACTAATCTTCCACATTTTAAAATTAAAAATTTAGCGATGTCTTCAATGGCATTAAAATTAATTGGATTGAAAAATAAAAAAATTTACGAAGCATTTAAAAAATTAAAAGATGTAAATGGGCGACTTGAATTTGTGAAAAAATTCTCAAACAATTGTCAAATTTTTATTGATTATGCGCATACTCCCGATGCTCTATTAAAAACACTTAAAGCTTTAAAAAATAATTATGGAGATAATATTTCTATTGTATTTGGTTGTGGGGGTGACAGAGATAAAAAAAAAAGACCTTTGATGGCTAGGATAGCAAATAATTTTTGTAGGAAAATATATATAACAGATGATAACCCTAGGGATGAGGAGCCAAAGAAAATTAGAGATGAACTTGCACGATATATACCTAAGGAGAAAGTTTTTAATATTGGAAATAGAGAGATGGCTATTAACAAAGCAATTCAAAACTCAAATTTTCAAGAAATAATATTAGTAGCTGGAAAAGGTCATGAGGAACAGCAAGTATATAAAAATAAAATTTATTTAGTATCTGACAAAAAAATTATTAAAAAAATCAAAATGAAAAAAAAAATTTTTTCAAACAAAAAAAACAAATTTCTTCAAAACAGAATGATATTAAATAAAATCGTTAAGAAGGTGAAACCTGTAAATTTTTGTGGATTATCAATCGATACTAGAACGATTAAAAAAGGTAATTTATTCTTAGCTATAAAAGGAAAAAAAAATGACGGAAATAAATATATTAATGATGCTATAAAAAAAGGTGCTGGATGTGTAGTGACTGCTTTATCTTTCAAAACAATTAAAACAAAAATAATAAAAGTAAAAAATACAGTCGCTTTTTTAAATCATTTTGCAAAGTTAAAACGTGAACAATCTTCAGCAAATATTATTGCTGTTACTGGAAGTGCCGGCAAAACATCATTAAAAAATTTATTAAAAGATCTACTTAAAAATTTTGGAAAAACTTATTCATCACCCAAATCTTTTAATAATCATTACGGCGTACCTATAAGTTTATCTAACCTAAATCACAATGATAAGTTTGGTGTATTTGAAGTAGGTATGAGCAAAGCTGGAGAAATAAAAAAACTTTCAAATATGATAAAACCTCATATTGGAGTAATTACAAATATCGGTGAAGCTCATATAGAGAATTTTAAAAATATTAATGGAATTGCAAATGCTAAATCAGAAATTATAGATAAGATTAAAAAGGGAGGTGCAATCGTTTTAAATAAAGACGATAAGTTTTATAATTTTTTATATAAAAAGGCAAAATTGTTAAATTTAAAAATTTGTTCATTTGGAATACAAAAAAAAGCCGATATCTTTTTGGAAAAATTGATTAGAACAGATGAAGCTTCAGAGCTTTACTTAAATATAAATGGTAGAAAAATCTCTTTTAAGATTAAAGATTTGAACGTTTACAATGTTCTTGCTGCTATTGCTGTTCTTAATATATTAAAAATAGATCTAAAAAAAATCAAAACAATTTTGAAAAATCTTGAATTATCAGAGGGAAGAGGCAAAAAACATTTAATTTCAAGATACAACAAAAAATTTAAATTAATTGATGAAAGTTATAATGCGAATCCTTTATCAGTTAAAAACGCAATAAAAAACCTAAACCAAATAAAAAAGAAAAAATTTAAAAAATATTTGTTACTCGGAGATATGCTTGAATTAGGAGCTAAAACAAAAAAATATCATGAAGAATTATCAAAAGTTATTAACAACTCAGATATAGATAAAGTATTCGTTAAAGGAAAAAAAAGTATTTTCACATATAAACATCTTAAAAAAGATAAAAGAGGAAATATTTTACAGAATGAGGAAGATATTGAGTTAATTTTGGAAAAAATGATATCAAATAACGATTACTTAATGATAAAAGGTTCTAACGCCACAGGATTACATAATTTAAGCAAAAAAATGATTAGAGGAACATAAATGTTATTTAGTTTACTAACTTCTTTAATAGATCAATTTTCTTTTTTAAACGTTTTCAAATACTTAACTTTTAGAACAGGACTTTCAGTTATAACTTCACTGATTGTCGTTTTTATTATTGGAGGTCCATTAATAAAGTTGTTTTCTGAAAAAATGATTACCGGACCGATAAGGCAAGACGGTCCAATTGATCATATTATTAAGAAATCAGGAACCCCTACGATGGGCGGAGTTATTATTATTGTGGGAATTATATCTAGTACTATTTTATGGGCTGATCTGAGAAATGTGTACGTTTGGACATTAATTTTTGTTTCACTTTCTTTGGGTGCTTTAGGATTTTTAGATGATATGTTGAAAATTAAATTAGAGAACTCAAGAGGGCTCAAATCAAGTTATAAATTCCTTGGTCAAATTTTAATAGGATTAATTACTTTACTCATTTTAATTCATTACTCAAATCATGAATTTCTATACAATCTTTATTTTCCTTTTTTTAAAAATTTTATAATGGATATGGGAATATTTTTCATACCTTTTGGTTTATTTGTAATTATAGGAGCCTCTAATGCAGTTAACTTAACCGATGGTCTTGATGGCTTAGCTACAGTGCCTGTTATGTTGGTTGCACTCTCTTTCACATTGATTTCGTACGTAGTAGGAAACACAATTTTTTCTGAATATTTACAAATTCAATATATTCCAGATGTAGGAGAATTATCTATCTTTTGCGGTTCAGTAGTCGGAGCTTGCTTAGGCTTTCTATGGTATAATGCTCCTCCAGCAAAAATCTTCATGGGTGATACTGGCTCTCTTTCATTAGGGGGTTCACTGGCCGCAATAGCTATAATTGTAAAACATGAAATTGTTTTAGCTATAATTGGAGGTTTGTTTGTTTTAGAAACAGTTTCAGTTATTATTCAGGTAGCTTCATACAAATTAACGGGCAAAAGAATATTTAAAATGGCTCCGATACATCATCACTTTGAAAAAAAAGGTTGGGCCGAGTCAACAATTGTAATTAGATTTTGGATAATTGCTATAATTTTGGCATTAGTGGGACTTGCAACATTAAAGTTAAGGTAAAGAATGTTTAACATACCTAAATTCAAAGAACGGTCGTTCCTTGTTTACGGATTAGGTTTATCCGGACGCTCTGTTGTAAAATTTTTTAAAAAAAAAAATATTAAAAAATTTAAGGTGTGGGATGATAAATATGCAGATTTATATAAAAGTTATAGGTCTTTAAATTTAAATACGACTTTAAAAAAAGTTGATTTTATCGTTTTGTCCCCTGGCATTAGTTTAATAAGAAGTAAGAAACTTAAAAAATACAAAAAAAAAATAATTACCGACATTGACTTATTTTATTTATTTAAAGATAGACCTAAAAGCATTGTCGTTACAGGGACTAATGGAAAGTCAACCACATGTAAATTAATAGCTCACTTATTCAAAAAAAATAAGATTAATTACTCTTTAGGAGGAAATATCGGAAACCCAGTGCTTGGTATAAAAAATTTTAAGAAAGATTATATTATTATTGAGGCTTCGTCTTTTCAACTTTCTCATTCAAAATTTATTCACCCGGATATTGCTTTATTTTTAAATATTTCTAACGATCATTTAGATTGGCATGGAAATATGAGCCATTATTTAAATTCAAAATTAAAAATATTTCATCTTCAGTCAAAAAAAAATTACGCATTTGCTGGTAAGAAAATTAAGAAAATTTTCCGAAAAAATAATTTCTTAAGTAAATTTATATCACCTGAGGTTGATAAATATAAAAAAATTAAAAATAAACTTAAGAATGATTATCTATTATCAGATATCAACAATGAGAATATGAGCTTTGTTTTGGCTTTGGCTAAATTATTGAATATAAGTGAAAAAAATTTTTTAAGAGCCATGAATTCTTTCCAAGGCTTACCTCACAGATTTGAAATTTTTTATAAAAAAAAGAGTCTTACTTTTGTTAACGACTCAAAAGCTACGTCTTTTGCAGCAACAAAATTATCCTTGTCTAGCCTCAAAAATGTTTACTGGATTTTAGGCGGCTTACCAAAAAAAAAGGATAAAATTGAAATATCTAAATTTAAAAAAAATATAACAAAGTGCTTCTTGATTGGAAAAAATATTGATTTTTTTAAACGTCAGATTAAAGGAAAAATAATTTATAAAGTTACTAAAGACTTAGAAAATACATTAATTCAAATTTTTAAAGAAATAAGAAATAAAAAAAATAAAACTAATTCAATACTACTAAGTCCCGCAGCAGCTTCATTTGATCAATTCAAAAATTTTGAAAAAAGAGGGGAAGAATTTAAAAGATTATGCAAAATCTATGCTAGAAAATACATTTAAATTTTTATTTATTAATTATTGGAGAAGTATTGATAAGAAAATTTTATTTTGCTTTTTTATTTTATTTTTTTTAGGTATATTTTTTTCTTTTTCTTCTACGTCGTCTCTAGCAGGAGAAAGATTAAATAAGGATTATTATTTTTTTTTTACTAAACATCTCATTTTTACATTTTTAGCAATTATAATAATGATTGGAATTTCACTAATTAAAACTGAAATTTTCATAAGATTTATCACTCCAATGTTTATTTTTTCTTTAACTCTTTTGGCATTAGTCCCAATAATTGGACTTGAAGTCAAAGGAGCAAAGCGTTGGCTTGATTTTTATTTTTTTAGATTACAACCAATTGAAATATTGAAACCTCTATTTATCCTTATTACAGTAAAAATTTTGATTAATAATGAATCTCAAAAAAATTTATTTAAATACATTTATAGTTTTTTGCTATTGAGCTTAATAATTATTTTGCTTATTGGTCAACCAGATTTAGGACAATCAATACTTCTTATAGGAAGCTGGATTTCAACCGTCTTCATATCTGGTGTAAGCTTAGTTTACATTTTTATTTTTTTTTCAATCTTTCTAATATCTTTAAGTTCTTTGCTGTTCTTTTTACCTCAAAAATTTGGATACATAATTAATCGTTTAATAACTTTTTTCGATCCAGCCCAAGGAGATAAGTTCCAATCCTCTGCAGCACTTGATGCCATAAGATTAGGAGGTCTCACTGGTCAAGGAATGGGAGAAGGAATCCTAAAGGAGAGAGTTCCAGAAGCTCATACGGATTATGTTATAGCAGTTATCTCTGAAGAGTACGGATCATTAGTTTCAATTATAATTTTAGGTATTTTTTTATATATCTCTTTTAGAATTATCAAAAATTGTTTTAATCAAGACGATCGATTTTTAAAAATTTCCTTAATTGGATTAGCAACTCTATTGATTTTTCAAACATTTATTCATGCTGGAGTAAATACAAATTTATTACCTACGACTGGAATGACCTTACCTTTTTTGAGTTATGGAGGTTCATCCTTAATTGGTAGTTCAATTTTAGCTGGGTTAGTTTTAAATTTTACCAAGAATAAAACATACTTATATGACTAAGAAAAAAATATTAATTGCGACAGGGGGAACTGGAGGTCATATTTTTCCAGCAATCAGCTTAGCAAAATATCTTATAAGCAGAAATTGTACTGTTCAATTAACATCTGACAACAGAGGTTTAAAATATCTCAAAAATCATAAAAATATAAAAGTAATTTTAATATCTTCATCTCCTTTAGTGAAAAAAAATTTTTTTCAATTTTCTATTTCAATACTTTTAATTTTTATTTCTTTTTTAAAATCATTATTAATTTTTATATTAGGCAGACCATCTATAGTTATAGGGATGGGCGGATATTCATCTTTTCCTGTCTGTATGGCAGCAGCAATTTTAAGAATCAAATTTATAATTTATGAAAATAATTTGATTATTGGTAAAGCTAATAAATATTTATTACCTTTTGCAAAAAAAATATTCGTTTCGCGAAAAGAAATTGAGGGAATACCTGAAAATTATAGAAATAAAATCGTGGAAGTTGGAAATATTATTAGAGAAGAAATTATTAATTCAAATATTTTTGGTAAAGATAAGTCAACTTTTGAGAATATAAAAATTCTAGTATTGGGCGGCAGCCAAGCGGCTAGGATTTTTGCTCAAGAATTACCCCCAGTTTTTAGAAGATTAAAAAATTCTGAAATTCCATTTAAAGTCTATCAACAATGTCAAAAAGAACAAAAAAATGAGTTATACAAGATTTACGAAAAGGAAAAAATAGATTTTGAAATTTTTAATTTTACAGATAAGATTCTGGATTATTATTCAAAATCAAGCCTTGTTATAACTCGAGCTGGTGCATCCGTTTTAGGAGAACTTATTAATGTAAAAATTCCTTTTATATCTATACCGCTACCCTCTTCCGCAGATAATCATCAATATAAAAATGCAGAATTTTATAAGAATAAGGGTTGCGGGTATTTATTAGAAGAAAGAGACATAAAAGTAAAGTTGTATGACTTAATTATACAAATTTTTAATGATAAATCATTAATTAAAAAAATCTTATTAAATCAAAGACAATATTCTGACAAAAATATTTTTAAAAATTTAGAAACTGAGATAGAAAAAATTGTAAATGAAAAAGATTAATTTAGGGCAAAAAGATATTATTCATTTTATAGGGATTGGTGGTATTGGGATGAGTGGACTTGCTCAGATAATGAATAATATGGGATTTAAGATTCAAGGCAGTGATCAAAATAAAAATAAAAATACAGTTAACTGTTCAAAATCTGGAATTAAAATATTTATCGGACATTCTGCAAATAATATAAAAAAAGCCAATACAATTGTTAAATCAACCGCAATCAAAAATAATAATGTCGAATTAAAATTTGCAAAAAAAAATAAAATTCCAATTTATTCTAGAGCTGAAGTTTTAGCCGATGTTGTTTCATTAAAAAAAAATATAATAATAACTGGATCTCATGGGAAAACGACAACCACATCATTGGTAGCTAAAATTTTATCTGATCAAAAATTGGACCCAACGATAATAAATGGTGGAGTAATAAATTCTTTTAAAAATAACGCTAAGTTAGGTAAAGGTGATTGGGCAATTTTAGAAGCAGATGAGTCTGACGGAAGTTTTTTAAAATTACCAATTAATTACTCAATAGTCACAAATATTGATTATGAACATATAGATTATTATAAAAATTATAAAAATTTAGAAAATTCCTTTTTAAAATTTATTAATAAGACACCTCCAACTGGCAAGGCAATAATTTGTCTAGATAACAATAATATAAAAAAAATTTTACCAAAAATTAAAAACAAAAACATCATATTATATGGAGAAAGCAAGAATGCTGATTATATTATTGAAAAAATTAAATATAAATTTGATAGCACGTCATTCGATCTGTGTTTTAAAGATAAGGATAAAAGAAAAAGAAAAATTAAAAATATAAACGTAAAATTATTAGGTAGGCACAATGTATTAAATGCAGCAGCAGCATTCATAGTGTGTATTAATTTAGGAGCTAATATAAATACAGCAAAAAAATCTCTTAAAGAATTTTCAGGTGTTCAAAGAAGAATGACAAAAGTTTTTTCAAAAAATAAAAACGATTTTTATGATGATTACGCCCATCATCCCACTGAAATAAAATCAATTTTAGAGGGGGTAAATAATGTAAATTCTAAGAGAAAAATTGTAAGTATATTTGAACCGCACAGATATTCTAGAGTAGCATCTTTGAAAAAAGAATTTTCAAAGTGCTTTTCAAAATCAAATGTTGTAATAATAAGTCCACTTTATCCTGCTGGTGAAAAAAAGGATACAAAGTACAGCCTGATAAAATTTGCTAAATTAATTTCAAAAAATTCAAAAACTCAGGTAATTTTAGTTAAGAATGAAAAAGAGCTAAGCAATTATTTGAAAAAAAACCTTATAAGCAATGAAATAGTTATTGGAATGGGTGCAGGCTCGATATCAAAATGGATGACACAACTTAAATTTTCTCTATGAGTTTAAAAAATAGTTTAGGTGAAAAAATTGGAGATAATCTTAGTGAAAATGTGAGTCTTGCGAATTATAGCTGGTTTAATCTTGGAGGTAATGCTGAATATTTTTACAAAGCAAAAAATCTCAATGAGTTAATCAAATTTTTAGATGTTGCCAAAAAAGAAAATCTAAAAACTGTAATTTTAGGGGCGGGTTCAAATACTTTATTTAGGGATAATGGCGTAAAAGGTGTTGTAATAAAACTTATTAACGATTTTTCCTTTATTAAAATAGAGAATAAAAACATATTACACGTAGGTGCAGCTACACTTGATCGAAAGGTAGCAAATTTTGCTAAAGAAAATAATTTAGGAAATCTAGAATTTTTGTCTTGCATACCAGGTTCAATTGGCGGAGCGGTAGTAATGAATAGTGGTTGTTATGATAATGATTTATCAAAAGTTTTAATATCAATTCGGGCTATAGATAAAAATTCGTTATCAGAAGTTGAGATTAATCAAGAAGAAATTAACTTTTCATACAGAAGTGCCAATTTATCAGATAATTTAATCATCACATCAGTAAAATTGAGAGGAATAATTGGCAAAAAAGAGGAAATTGAAAAAAAACAAAATTATTTTATAGAAAGAAAAAAATTATCCCAACCAAGTAAAATAAAAACATGTGGGAGCACTTTTAAAAATATCAGTAGAGAAAAAAAAGCATGGATGTTAATCAAAGAAGCCGGCTGCACTGATTTTAAAGAAGGTGATGCAATTATTTCTCAAAAGCATTGTAACTTTTTTATAAACAATGGTAATGCCAAATCATCAGATATTGAAAAACTGATTAATAGAGTAAAAAAAAAAGTGTTTGAAAAAACTGGAGTTAATCTTGAATTAGAGATTAAGATTATTGGTGAATAAAAAATTTAAAAATGTTCTGGTTGTTTTAGGGGGAACTTCAGGCGAGAGAGCTATAAGTCTCGAAAGCGGAAAAGCTTGTATTAAGGCATTAAAAAACAAAGGTTATAAAGTTAAAAAATTTGACCCAAAAATTCAAAATTTCAACTTAATAAATAAAAAAAAAACAGAGGTTATTTTTAATGCTTTACATGGAAGAGATGGAGAAGATGGAGTTGCACAAAGTTATTTTGAATATCTTAAAATTCCTTACACTCACTCGGGCGTAATAAGCTCTTTTAACGCAATGAATAAAATTTATTCAAAAGAAATGTTTATTAAAAATAGAATAAAAACGCCAAAATTCTTTTTAATTAAAAAAAATGATTATAAAAAGAATTTGATTTTTAAGAACATCAATAAAAAAAATATAAAATATCCAATAGTTTTAAAACCTATCAATGAAGGTTCTAGCCTAGGTGTAGAAATTTGTAAAAGTAAAAAAAAATTAATTAAATCAATAAATAAATTATTTAAAAAGTACAAAGATTTAATTTTAGAGGAGTACATAGGTGGCCAAGAGGTACAAGTTGCTGTAATTAATGGCAATCCAATTGGAGCCATTGAACTCATTCCAAGAAGACTTTTTTATGATTATAAAGCCAAATATACCAAAGCTGCAAAAACAAGACATTTAATGCCTGCAAATCTATCAAGGAAAAAATACAGAGAAGTATTACAAATTGCAAAAAAAGCTCATAAAGTTTTGGGTTGCAGGGGTGTAACAAGATCAGATTTTAAATTTTTAAAAAATAAATTTTATCTGTTAGAAATAAATACACAACCAGGAATGACTAGCTTATCTTTGGTACCAGAAATTGCTGGTTACAAAGGGATAACTTTTGATAATTTAGTTGAGAAAATTCTATTAGATGCAAGTATCAATAGATGAAAAATCGTTTAATAATTGCAATAAGTTTATTTTTATTATTGACTACAATCACCACTCAAAAAAAATTATTATTAGCTAATTATAATTTAACAGATATTTCTATTGAGAATAACTTTTTATTGAAAGATGAAGAAATTACAGAAACACTTTCTTCGATATATAGTAAAAATCTAATTTTTTTAAGTAATAAGGAAATTCAGAATATTTTAGTTAAAAATGATTTTATAGATAGTTTTAAAATAAGAAAAATATATCCAGATACTCTCAAGATTACAATTATTGAAAAAAAACCTATTGCTATTCTTCAAAACAAAAATAAAAAGTTTTTTTTAAGTGAAAAAAATGAAATTATTGCTTTTAGAGAATTAAAAAATTTACGTGATCTACCTTATATATATGGAGATAGAAAAAATTTTAAAATTCTTTATGAAAACTTAGAAAAAATCAAATTCCCTATTTCAATTATTAAAAACTTCACTTTATTTGGATCAAATAGATGGGATTTAATTACAAATAATAAACAAACAATTAAATTGCCATCAAAAAATTATACTAAAAATTTAGAAAATTATTTAGAATTAAGAAAAAGGAAAAATTTTGAAAAATACAAAGTTTTTGACTACAGAATTGAAGGTCAGCTTATTCTAAAATAAAAATGCAACTAAACTCTCCATCTCTTTATATAGAAATAAATCAATCTAATTTTATTTTTGTAGTTGGTGAAAGAGACAAAAAAAATAATTTTAAAAATATTTATAAATTAGAAGTTTCAATAAAAGGAATCAATGAAAATAGAATTTCAAATTACGATGAGATTTTGAATTTAATTAAACAGAATTTATATTCAATTGAACAAAAATTAGATCATACTTTCACCGAGGTAGTGTTAATATTAGAAAATTTAAATACTTCATTTGTAAATGTTGCTGGTTTTAAAAAGTTAAATAGTTCTCAAGTTCTGAGAGAAAATATCACTTACATTTTGAACACTTTAAAATCTTGTGTTGATGAATATGAAGCTAAAAAAACTATTTTACATATTTTTAATACAAAATATTTTTTGGATGAAAAAAAAATTGAAAACTTACCAATTGGATTATTTGGTGACTTTTATTCACATGAATTATCATTTTCGTTAATTGATACTAATAATTTTAAAAATATAGAAAACATATTTAATGTATGTAATTTAAAAATTAAAAAAGTTTTTCTAAAAAGTTTTATCAAAGGTTGTTTGATATGTGATAAAAATACTGGAATAAATAGCTTCTTCTTATTACAAATAAATGAGAATGATTCAAAAATAATTTTTTTTGAAAATCAATCTTTAAAATTTGAACAAAGTTTTCAGTTTGGAAAAGATATAATATTAAATGATATTTCAAAAATATTGTCTTTAAACAGAGATACTATCAAAAAAATTTTAAACAATGTAAATTTCAATGAAAAAATATCAGATGATGAAATCATTGAAAGTAAATTTTTTGTTAGGGAAAATTTTAGAAAGATTAAAAAAAAACTTATATTTGAAATAGCTTCAGCTAGAATTAAAGAAATTTTTGAACTAATTTTATTAAAAAATATAAATTTAAAATCTTTTGCAAAAGATATAAAAACTGTTTTATTAGAGTTTAACGTTGATGATGAAACGACCCATTTAAATGATATAATCAAAGAAGTTGTTTTAGAAAATACTGGTTTTGATTTTATAAGTTCAAAAAATTTTCCAGAACACAGTATATTTGAGAAGGCTGGAGAACTTGTCCATTTTGGTTGGAAAACAGAGGCGATACCAATAGCACAAACTAAAAAAACCTTAATTGCTAAGTTTTTTGAAGCAATATTTGATTAATACTTGTTATTTTTAGAAACATTAGTTGTTTTAAATTGAGTTTGAGGAAGGTGTATAACCTGAGGCCATGAATGAAATCTATCAAAAGACCTTAATAAATCCTGTAAGTTTCGAGGGCATTGGTCTGCACTCAGGCAAAAAGACTAAAATTAAAATTAAATCTGCTAAAGAGGATGAAGGTATTATATTTTTAAGAACAGATGTATCGAATAACAATTTAATTCATGCAAATTACAGCAACGTAACTGCTGCAAAATTATGTACTACTTTAGAAAATAAACACGGTATAAGAGTATCAACTGTTGAACATTTGCTAGCTGCCTTATATCTAGTAGGAATAGATAACGCTACAATTGAAATTGACTCAGATGAAGTGCCAATAATGGATGGATCTGCTAAAGATTTTTTAGATGTTTTGAATAATGCAAAATTAAAAACTTTAACTAAGAAAAGAAAATTTTTAAAAGTAACTGATAAAATGGAACTCATTGACGGTGATAGAAAAATTTCAATAGAACCTAACGATAAATCTCTGGAAGTAGATTTTCAATTAAATTACGATAATAAAATAATTGGAAAACAAAAAAATATAATAAATTTTGATAAAGATAATTTAAATGAAATTTCTAGTTCTAGAACTTTTTGTCTATACGAAGATGTAGAAAAAATTAAAAAAGCTGGACTTGCAAAAGGAGGCTCATTGGACAATGCTATAGTCGTAGATCAAAACAAAGTTCTTAATAAAAATGGTCTTAGAAACAATAAAGAATTTGTAAATCATAAAATTCTTGATCTTGTAGGGGATTTTCTTTTATCTGGATTTAGAGTTTTTGGAAAAGTTAAATGTTATCAAGGTGGACATGAATTAACTAATATGTTTTTAAGAAAAATGTTTAAGCAGAACTCTAAATATAAGATTGTTGAGCAAGAAGACTTAATTGTTCATAAAAAAGATAATTCAAATCAAATAATTAAGTTAGCGGTCAACGCTTAATTTTTCATATATTAATTTTAAAATAATCTGGTATTAATCTTAAATATGTTATTAAGATTAAGCTTAATTTTTTTAGTAATAATTCTTTTTTCTTGCAATAAAAAAACTGAGACAATCTATAATCCGACAGAAGGAAAAAACCCATACTCCCTTTACAAAGAAGGTTTAGATGCATTTAATAAAAATGATTATTTTTATGCTAATAAAAAATTTTCAGAGGCGGAATTAAATTTTAAGGTTGTAGAATTGGCAGCCAAGTCTTCAATTATGGCTAGTTTTTCTCTTTACGGAATTAATTTTTATAGCGAGGCAGAAGAAAATCTAAAAAGATTTTTAAAAACATATCCTGCTGACAAACATGTAATTTATGCTAACTATCTTTTGGCAATTGTTTATTATGAGCAAATTGAAGATGAGCGAAAAGATATTAAACCTATAATTAAAGCCAGTGAGCAAATAAGTTTTTTTTTACAAAAGTATCCAAAGTCTGATTACGCACTAGATTTGAGATTTAAAAGAGATTTAATTCAGAATCAACTTGCAGCTAAAGAACTATACATAGCGAAATACTATATTAGTCTTCAAAAATGGGTACCAGCAATAAACAGATTAAAAATTATTATAAAAGAATTTAACAAAACAGTTTTTATCGAGGAGGCCTTACATCGTTTAGTAGAAATTCACTATCATTTGGGGCTTGAAGATGAGGCAAAAAAATATGCTAATATTTTAGGATACAATTATAATTCTAGTATGTGGTTTGAAAAATCTTATAAAATTTTAAATAAAGAGTATGAAATTAAAAAAGTTCAAAAAGAAACAAAAGATAAAGGTTTTTTTAAAGATATAATAGAAATGATAAAATAATCCTTCATGAAAAATCAGAAAATTATTAATGAATTTAAAAAAAAATATTTAAGTTTAAAAAAAAATAATGAGCTTTATTTTTCTAAAGATAGCCCAGTAATTTCAGACTCAGATTACGATATTTTAAAAAAGGAAGTGTTGAATTTACTTAAAGATTTTCCATTTCTGAAAAAAATTTTTAAAATTAGCAGCCTTATAGGGGCACCTCCCTCTGATAAATTTAAAAAAAAAAAACATTTAAAACCAATGTTATCTTTATCAAACGCTTTTAATAAAAGCGATATGGGAGATTTTATAAAAAAAATTAAAAATTTTTTAAATATAACTAGAGATAATATACAATTTTTCGCAGAACCAAAAATTGATGGAATATCTGCAACTTTGATTTATGAAAAAGGAATTTTAGTCAGAGGCTTATCAAGAGGTGATGGAATTATTGGCGAGGATATAACTGAAAACTTGAAAACAATTTCGTCAATCCCTAAAACTATAAATGAACAAAATATTCCAAAACTAATTGAAATTCGTTGTGAAATTTTTATAGGAAAAAAAGATTTTTCAAAATTAAAAGATAGATTCGCAAACCCCAGAAATGCTGCTGGTGGATCTTTAAGACAAAAAGACCCGAAAGATACAGCAAAAATCCCGCTCAAATATTTTGCCTATGGATTTGGAGCTGTTGAGCCCATGATATTCAATACACAGTCTGAATTTTTAGAAAAATTATCAAAATGGAATTTTAAAACTAATTCACTGGCTAAAAAAATCCTAGATTTAGATGAGATTGAAAATGAACACTCAAATATTGATCAAATTCGGTCTTCTTTAGATTACGATATTGATGGAATTGTTTTTAAAGTTAACGACTTAAATTTACAAAAAAGATTAGGAAATACATCTAATGCTCCAAGATGGGCAATCGCTTATAAATTTTCAGCAGAGAAGGCAGTTACCAAGATAAAAGATATTATAATACAAGTAGGAAGAACGGGAGCAATAACTCCTGTAGCGAAAGTTGAGCCTGTTACTGTAGGAGGTGTTGTTGTATCTAATGCAACATTACACAATGAAGATGAAATTGAGAGAAAAGATATCAGAATTGGTGATACCATAAAGATTCAAAGAGCTGGCGATGTGATACCACAAGTTGTTTCAGTAGATAAAACAAAAAGAGACCTAAAGAGTAAAAAATTTATTTTTCCTAAAAAATGTTTATGTGGAGGCGAAACAAAAAAAGAACTTAGTAAAAATACTAAAAAAATTGATGCTGTAAGAAGATGTACTAAAGGATATGATTGTATTTTTACAGCAAAAGAAAAACTGAAACATTTAGTTTCAAAAGAAGCATTTAATATTGACGGATTTGGAAAAAAGGTAGTAGAACAATTTTGGAATTTAAAACTTGTTAAAGAACCATCTGATATTTTTAAACTTGATTATGATAAAGTTAAAAAACTTGAGGGATGGGGCCAACTTTCCATAAATAATCTTAAAAAAGCTATAGATAAATCCAAGTCAATTTCACTGGAAAAGTTCATATTTTCAATTGGCATAAGACACATCGGTCAAGAAAATGCAAAAATATTAGCTGATTTTTTTGTTTCTATAAAAAAATTCTTAAAATTATTTAACACCAAAAGTAGAAAAGAAATTTTATTAAATCTAGTAGATTTGGATGGAATTGGAGATACACAAATAAAATCTATAGACAATTTTTTTTTAAATGAGACAAATATAAGAATTACCCAGGAATTAATAAATCAATTAAACGTAAAAGATTATTCCAATAAAAAAATTGATGGAAAATTTTCTAATAAAAAATTAATGTTTACAGGTGGATTTCGAAATATGAGTAGATCTGAAGCCAAAACAATAGCAGAAAATAATGGTGGAAAAGTCTTGGGATCTATCTCTAAAAAACTAGACTTTCTTGTTGTTGGAAACTCAAAACCAACCAAGAAAAAAATTGACCAAGCTAAACAATTGAAAATAAAAATTATTTTAGAAAAAGACTGGAATAAAATTTTAAATAGCTGAACAAGCCTTTTTTAGCTCATCAATTTCAAATCTATTCATTGAACTTTTAAGATTATTGAAAACTTTTTTATGATAATTATTTAACCATTCTTTTTCTTTTTTGTTTAGAATTTTTTCATCGATTAAATCCTTGTCAATAGGTGCCATAGTTAAGTTTTCAAAAAATTTTCTTTTTTTACTTTTTTTTACGTAAATAAGATTTTCGATTCTTATTCCAAATCTATTTTTTTCATAATAGCCTGGTTCGTTGGAAACTATCATACCTTCCTGTAATTTTACTTTATTGTTCTTTGAAATAGCTTGAGGACCTTCATGCACATTAAGAAAATAGCCCACGCCATGACCTGTACCATGCGCATAATCTAAACCTATTTGCCTCAAAAATTGTCTCGCTTTATTATCAATATTTGAGCCACTAGTGTTTTCTTTTAATTTAAAACCTGCTACTGCAATATGACCTTTCAATACTCTTGTAAAAATGTTCCTCACTCTTTTATTTGAATTTCTAAGAGAAATAGTTCTAGTAACATCCGTAGTGCCAAATTCATATTGACCTCCAGAGTCTACTAGATAAATATCACCTTTTTTTAATTTTCTATTAGTTTTCTTGGTTGCTTTGTAATGAATTATTGCCCCGTTTGGACCAGTACCTGAAATTGTTGGAAAGCTCAAAGCCTTAAACCTAAAATTTTTTTTCCTGAACTGATACAATTTTTTTGAAGCAGTAATTTCAGTAATTTTTTTTTTGTTAAAATTTTTCTTTATCCAAAATAAATATTTTGTTAATGCAACACCATCATGAATATGTGCAATTTTCATATTTTCTATTTCTTTTTTATTCTTAACAGCTTTTAAAAAATATATATGATCTTTAGCTTTAACTATTTTATTATTATTGAGAATAATATTTTCAAAATAAATCGAACATGTATTTTCATCAAAAATAAACTTTTTATTTTTAATTGATCCCAGGTAACTACTCGCTAATTTAATACTAATGAATTCTGCTCTTTTAAATTTTTTCTTAAGAGTCACAGAGATTTTTTTTAAATCACAAAAAATTTTTATATTTTTGCTTTTATCAATTAAAATAAGACAGTTTGGTATTGGGGCGAACTTTGTATCTTGCCCTCTTATATTTAGTAACCAAGCATTATTCTCACTGGAGGTAATAAATTGAAAATCTGCTCCTTTTTTTTTTATGAAAGAAGCTACCTTATTTATTTTTGATAGATACCCATCTCCAACAGAATTTATAGGCAAAGAATAAAATTTATTATTCTTTTTAATAACCTTCCTTTTCCAAATTTGATCAATTAAATTTTTTTTCAATGGTATAAATTTACAATTATTTTTTCCGAAAAAAATATTTAATGTTCTAGAAGTGAATAATTTAGGATCGAATCCAATTGATAGTTTTTTACTTTTGATAAATTCAAATGGCATTTTTTTTGGAAATGTAAATACCTTAAAAGCTTTTCCACTTTGTCTCTCGGCCTGCAAAGTATATCTTCCGTCGACAAATAAATAGCTATTCCTCTTAGTAATCAAAGAAAAACCATGAGATCCTGAAAAATTTGTAATATATTTAAGTCTATCGTTATGATCTGAAGTGTACTCTCCAAAAAATTCATCATTTTTTGGAATCAAATATCCATCTAATTTGTTATCTACTAAAATTTTTCTTAGTTTATTTATTTTTTCCATTTTAACATTTTATTTTTTTTATATCTGTCCCAACCAGGACTTCTGTATTCTTCTTCGAAATCAATATCGTTGTCTTGATTAAATTCAAAATCATCTGATTGATTTAAACCGATTTCATTTTTTTCAACACTTTCTTCAGGAATCTCATTAACAAATCTTGAGGGTAATGCATCTATCCAATCACCGTGGTAAGCTCTTTTCATTGCAAATGACAAGTAAGCTTCTTTCTTCGCCCTTGTTATTCCTACGTAAGCTAATCTTCTTTCCTCCTCCAAAGCAAAATCTCCTTTTTCCTCTAAAGATTTTTGATGAGGAAACAATCCTTCTTCCCAACCTGGGAGAAAAACAACATCAAACTCCAAACCCTTTGCAGCATGCATTGTCATTAAGTTTATCTTGGCGCCTTCCCATTCTTGATCGTTTGAGGTGGCTAAAGCAACATGCTCTAAAAAACTTTGAAGAGTATCATAATCTTGCATTGCTCTTAACAATTCTTTGATATTTTCTAATCTATTTTCATTTTCTAAATCTTTTTTATTTTTTAACATTGAAGAATAGCCTGACTCATCTAAAATTAATTTCAACAGATCAAAATGTTTCATCTTTAAAGAGTCATTTCGCCATTTTTGAATCATATTTATTAATTTTTTTAATTCTAATTTGATTTTAGGTTTAAAATTTCCTGTTTCTATAATTTTGATGATAGAGTCCTCCAAACACAATTTATTTAATTTTCCAAAAGTATAAATTTGATTAAGTGTACTTTCTCCCACTCCTCTTTTAGGATTACCAATTACTCTTTCTAAAGCTAAGTCATCAAATTTTTGATTTACAATTCTTAAATATGATACTGCATCTTTAATCTCAGCTCTCTCATAAAACTTAATTCCTCCAAGTACACGATAACCAATTCCAATTTGAAGAAACCTCTCTTCAAATTCCCTGGTTTGATAAATTGCTCTCACTAAGATTGATACATTATTAAGGGAGTATTTTTTTTTAATTTTTTGCTCAATTATATCGCTTATGCCTTGCGCTTCTTCTTTACCAGTTCTATAGCAGTTTAACTTTACTAACTCTCCCTCTATAGCTGATGACCATAATTTTTTTCCAACTCTATTTGAATTATTTGAAATTAAACTTGAGGCAGTTTCTAAAATATTTTTTGTAGATCTATAATTTTGTTCTAATTTAAAAACTTTACAATTTTTGTAAATTTGATCGAATGTTAAAAAATTTTTTATCTCAGCACCTCTCCAGCTATAAATTGATTGATCGTCATCACCAACACAACAAATATTTTCCTCTTTATTTACTAAAAGATTTAACCATTTGTTCTGAATAAAATTAGTATCTTGAAATTCATCAACTAAAATATACTTAAAATTTTTTTGATATATTTTTTTTATATCATTATGTTCTTCAAATAACTTAACGCAAAAAAGAATTAAATCACCAAAATCAAAAGCATTTAAATCTTTTGTTTTATTTTGATATATTTCATAAACTTTTAATATTGATTTTATTATTGTGCCAGATTTTTTTAATTTTATATTTTTGGGAAGAAGACCCTTATTTTTCCATTGATCGATGTGATATAAAATTAATTGTGGAGAAAACTTTTTAGCATCTAAATCCTCTCCTTTGACAATATTTCTAATTAATTTTTTTTGATCTTCTGTATCTAAAATTGTAAAATTACTTTTATAACCAAGAGCCTCAGCATGCCTCCTCAAGAATTTTACACTAATTGAATGAAATGTGCCCAGCCAGGGAACAGCGTTTGAACTCCCTTTGATATATTGCATAACTCTACTCTGCATTTCTTTTGCTGCCTTGTTTGTGAAAGTCACACACAATATTTGGTTCGGAAAAGCTTTTTTTTGATTAATAATATGAATTAACCTTGTTGTTAAAACTCTTGTTTTGCCAGAGCCTGCACCAGCTACAATTAAATTTGGTCCTTCAGTGCTAAGAACAGCCTTTTTTTGCTCTTCGTTAAGGTTTTCAATTAAATTATCTATGTTATTCATAAGACAGAATTTTCATTTATATACTAGTTATAAAAATAAAAAAATGTTTAATAAATTTTACAAAATAATTCACAATAAATATTCTAGATTTTTCGGGTTTATTTTTTTTCTTAGATATTTATTCTTAATATTCCTTATTTCTATTACATTATTTTTAACTATCCCTAATTTTTTTGATTATGAAAAAAGATCAAGTATTCTCAAGAATTATCTTCATAAAAATTACAATCTTAAAATTTCCAAGTATGAGAAAATCGAATTTCACTCTTTACCAGTTCCACGGCTTGAATTAAAAAATGTCCAAATAAATTTCGAAGAATTTTCAACAAATTTAACTGTTAAAAAATTAAAAATATTTCCAAAAATTATTAATATTTTAAATTATAATAATTTTCAAGTTAGAAAGATAATTTTACAAAAAAATAATATCAATATTAATTTAACAGATTTATTAATTTTTAGTGGAAAAATATTTAAACAAAAAAATAAAATATCTATTTATGATTTAGATTTACAAGTTTTTGAGGATAAAAATCCCATTATTAAAATTGAGAACTTAAATTTTGCTAATTATGGATATAATAAAAATTTTATTCAGGGATTTATATTTAAAAAAAAATTTGAATCTAAAATTAAAAAAAACCTTAGTGGCTTCAATTTTTCTTTAATTAATTCAGGAGTAAGTTTTGATATAGAATTTGATAAAAATAAAAATAGAGAATTTTTAAGCGGTTTATTTAAATCTAAAATTCTAAATACAAATTCAAAGTCAGAATTCAATTTTGATTATAAAATTTTAAATATTAAAAATTTTTTTTTCAGAAGCAAGAATCTTTCACTTAAAACTAATGGATTAATTACTTTTGATCCCTTTCTCGATATTGATTTAAAATCTGATATAGAGGCAATTAATATCAAAATTTTAGAAAATTTTGAATTTGCTAAGATAATTAAGCTTAAAAATTCATTCAAGAATTTAAATTTTAAAAACCAAATAAATTTTAAGTCAAAAAAATTTAGTCGAAATTTAATCGATAGCATTAATCTAAAGACAGATTTAGCATACGGCAGACTTTTTTTTTCAAAAAATGTTGAAATTTTAGATAGTTTTGTTCAATGCAAGGGCGATGTAAATTTATTTGAGGACTATCCATCAATGTTCTTTGATTGCAAATTAACCGTAAAAGATAAAAAAAAATTTTTTGGAGCATTTTCACTTAAACCAAAAAAAATTGGTAATTTAGAACTTCACGCTAAAGGTAATTTAAATATTCTTAATAGAAAAGTTAATTTTGATATGATCTCAATGAATGAAAATTATAGTGCCTCAGAAGAAGATCTTAAATACTATAAAGACACTTTTGAAAATATTATTTTTGATGAGAGTTTTTTAAGAATTTTAGATTTTAAAAAGATAAAAAAATTTATAGTTGAAATTTCATAATTTATTTTGGTTTAGTCATTTTTAAAGGATTCATTATTTTATTGTAATCTTTACCATTTATTAATCCTGCTTTAATTACTTCATGCTTTAAAGTAGTTCCGTTTTTATAAGCTGTTTTTGCTATTTTAGCTGCTAGGTCGTAACCAATCTTTGGGGCCAAAGCTGTCACTAACATTAAAGAGTTGTCTAAAAGATATTTAATTCTTTTTTTGTCTGCTTTAATACCTTTAACACAATACATGGCAAAAGTTTTTGAGGAGTCACTCATAATCTCAATTGATTGTAATATGTTATGAATTATTAACGGTTTGAAAACATTTAACTCAAAATGTCCGTGGGAGCCTGCCATAGTTATACCGTTATGGTTGCCGATAACTTTTACACAAACCATTGTTACTGCCTCAGACTGAGTAGGGTTTACTTTGCCTGGCATAATTGATGAGCCTGGTTCATTTGATGGAAGTATTAGTTCCCCGTAACCAGCTCTAGGCCCCGACCCTAAAAATCTTATATCATTGGCAATTTTCATTAAACATACGGCTGTTGTATTCAATGTACCGGAAAAATTTACTATCTCATCATGTGCAGCTAATGCAGCAAATTTATTTGTTGCGGCCTTAAATGGAATTTTTGTTATTCTACTTATTTCTTTAATAATTTTCTTATCAAAATTTTTTCTTGTATTCAAACCAGTACCAACCGCAGTACCGCCTTGAGCTAAATAATAAATCTCTTTAAGCGCATTTTCTATTCTTTCAATACATTTTTTAAGTTGCGCGTGATAACCTGAAAATTCTTGTCCTAAAGTTAAAGGAGTTGCATCTTGTAAATGAGTTCTGCCAACTTTAACTATATTTTTAAATTCTTTCGATTTTTTGAATAATTCTTTTTCTAACAATTTTAAAGATGGCAAGAGTTTTTCTTTGGCCTTCAAAGCAATCGTAATATGCATTGCAGTCGGAAAAACATCATTAGTAGATTGAGATTTGTTTACATGATCATTTGGATGAATTGGTTTTTTTGAACCTAATTTTCCACCCATCATCTGAATTGCTCTATTAGATATCACTTCATTTACATTCATATTAGTTTGGGTTCCCGAACCTGTCTGCCAAACTTTTAAAGGAAAATGATCATTATGTTTTCCTTTTATTACCTCTTCAGCAGCTTTAATAATATATCTACCCAATTTAAGATCTAAGTCTCTATTTCTTACATTCACAATAGCTGCAGCTTTTTTAATAATTGCAATAGATTGAATTACAAGAGGCCTAACTAAAAAATCTCCAATATTAAAATACTTATTAGATCTTTCTGTTGAAGCCCCCCAATACTTATCACCAGGAACCTTAATTTTTCCAATACTGTCAAACTCTATTCTGTATTTCATATTTGATTCAATGTTATAATACACTCTTATTAAACAATTATAAATTATAAAGGAAAATAAATGAGTAATTTTGAAAAAGTAAAAAAATTTATGGAAATATTTGGCCAAGAAATTAGAGAAAAAGCGACTTTTCCAAATGAAAAAATAACATCGCTTAGATATGAGCTGATTAAAGAAGAACTTACCGAATTAAAAGAAGCAATTGAAAAAAGAGACCTGAAAGAAGTTGCGGACGCTTTAACTGATATCCTTTACGTTACTTATGGAGCCGGACATGCTTTTGGTATTAATTTAGATAAATGTTTCGAAGAGGTTCAAAATTCAAACATGAGCAAATTAGGCCAAGATGGAAAACCGATATATAACGAAAAAGGTAAAGTTCTGAAGGGACCAAACTATTTTAAACCTGATCTAACTAAGTTTATTGTACGATGAAAGAGAACTATTATTGGATATATCTTGGAATAGCTGTAGGAATATTAATTTACTTAGGTGATAAATATATATTTTAATTTGAAAATTTAATTATATTTTTTTTAAAGTAATTAACAAGTGTTCCCCAATTTCTTTGGACAGTTTATTAAAAATTTTTGTTGGCATACAATCAAAATGTTTAATTTTTTTATAAATATTTTTTTTGTAGGGTTTAATTTGATAGGGAAAAATAAAATCTTGTTTTAATTCTATTATTTTAAATTTATTATTAATTAATTTATATAAATCATTTTTGTCAACTTTGTAAACTACAGGACAGCCTTTTTGGGCCTCATATCTATAATTAGTTAAATCTAACATATAATTTTTATACGAATTTTTTGCGTATAACATAATTTTAATTTTAGTTTTTTTATTTGAAATCTTATAAATTTCATTAAATGCCTTTCTCATATTGGGTGTGTGATGAATCACACCGAATGAATATATTAAATCAAAATTTAATTTTGGGACATTTTTTAAATTTTCTGCACTAGATAAAATCAAATTACTTTTAAGATGAGATAATTTCAGAATCTTTATTCTTTTTTTAAAAATATTGAGTGAGTTTTCTGACAATTCAACTCCAGTGTAATTTGCGCCATGTTTAATAAATTCAACCCCATCTGTACCAATGCCACAACCAATTTCTAAAACTTTTTTATTTTTAAAACTTTTAAAATCAGCAAAATCAAGTATATGGGGCTCTACAAAAAATCTCTTTTTTCTTACCTCATTAAAGTACTCTTTAGATAAGAATTTTTTTTTAGAGTGATTAATATTACACGGTTGATTGTCCCAATATTTCTTTATTAATTTTATTTTAGACATTAATGGTTTTAAATATATTTGCTAATTATTAAAAGATATAAATCAATAATTGTTATTTTGTAAGGGGCGTTCTGTTGCCAGGTGCCCCGGACCCCGTTACTTAATTAACAAAGTTAATTAAGCTGCAAGTGCGTAACTT
>MDSW01126896.1_pt1 | contig 29560 bp, 35 predicted proteins | sample 811171 | NCBI WGS metagenome assembly MDSW01 (sample SAMN05326641, study PRJNA326480) | marine metagenome | isolation source: seawater | place: Atlantic Ocean: North West | collected 2012 | reverse complement strand
CTATCGATAGTTATTCCACCTAGAGTTCCACTATCAATGTCTTCTCCATCTTGATAAGGTGTAAAGTTTAATTGATTTGTAGTAATACTGTTTGTAGTTATATTGCCACCATCAATAGTTGTTGATCCTGAGTTCACATCACTTGCTGCACCACCAACAGCTATAAAATCAGTGTCAAGTCTGTCTGAAGATAAAGTTCCTGATGTTATGTCTGATGCATTTAAATCGCCTCTTATAGTTGCGTTTTGAAATTCTGCAGATCCATCTGAATTTATTTTCCAACCTGCTGATCCTGCAGAGTAATTTGAGGATCTGATACTTGAGTCGTTACCTGTATCACCACTTACATTTAAAATAATTTCTTGACCTGATATAGTTCCTGCTGTTAATTTACCTGCAGAAACATCTGCTACTTTTAGATCTGTAATTGCTGCGTTAGCTATAAGTGCGTTTGTTACAGCTAGGTTTGCAATATGTGATGTTTGTACTAATTCGGCATTACCTGATTGTTCATCGGAAGGCTCTGATTCGTTACCAGAACTATCTACTGCTGTAACTCTAAAGTAATGTGTTGATGCATTGTCCAGATCAATATAACCTACTGCAGCTATACCATTTTGTATATGAGCAGAGGTAGCTACTAGTTCACCAATTTTAAAACCTGAACTAGTTACTTTTTTAGTTGTTGAGTTGTAATTTAAATTAAATCCTTGCGTTGTAGATGCGTAGATGTTTAAGTGATCTAAATCTTTTGCTAGTGTGAAATCAACAACAGGGCTGACTGCATTTCCATCACTATCTTTAGCTTGACCAAGATTATGTATAAATTGAACTCTTAATGGATTAGAAGCTATTGTTGCAAAACCATCAGGTTTATTTGGCGCACCTGCATCAGAAGGTGTTTGTATTGAACTAACAGTAGAAAAAGCACTATCAAATCCTGCTGTATCAATTGCTTGTACTCCTATTTCATAATATGTATTAGGAGACAAATCATAAATAATAAATTCTCTAGTTCCGAAATCAACAGTTGAATAAATATATTCTGTAACTTGTGTGTCAGTACTATCAATAATATTGTTGCCATCAGTGTCTTGCACAACTCGATATCTCAGCCTATAGTATGCACCATCAGTAATACTTGATCCATCTGTATTGTTAGGTTGATTCCAAGTAACTTTTATAAAAGCTTTAGATATACCATTACCATCAGAGTATGTTCCTGCAACTGTATTTAGACCGACATTACCATTTGAATCTGTTGGCTGTCCAGGTACTGACTTATCAGGTGATCCTGTTTGATCTACTGTATAACCACTGAATCCTAAACTTTCACCTATTGTTGGAGCAACATCACCAATTTCTAGTTGTACATCTCCTTCTTCAAAAACACAATAATCAGTAAGCTCTGTATAGTTACCATCTTTATCTCTATAGAAAACTCCATAACCTTGTTTAACAGGCCATGTAATTCCTAATATCCTTATCTTTGTAGGATTTAAAACTTGCCCTTGATACACAGCCTCAAATAAACTTGACCTACCATCTAATGTTTTATCTGCCTCTGTATCAACAAAACCTATATCAGGATCATAGATAAAGATTTTATCGCCAACGACAAAGTCTCCTGATATGTCATATTCTTCTAAAGATACATTCAAGGTTTTCTTTACTGTATTTAATTCATTTAAATAAGATGTAGCTCTATCAGTTTTACTAGTTCCTTGTGTTTGAGGATCTGAAACATATTGGATTCTTTTAAGATTGTTACCGAATAAATCTTTGTAAGGTATTGTTGATGCAGTAGCGTTTCCTATGTTTGCCTCAGCACCATATTTATTTGCAATAAGTTCTACTTGACTTACAAACTCTGATGCATCATACTGTGCTAGCAAACTTGTGGTAGCAATACCATCTATGTTTGGATCTTCACCACTAGCATCTCTAACAATTATTGATGTTGGATCGGAAGAGTGTCCTGCAAATATATCTCCAACAGGTCCTGCATCTAAATAACCTGTGGTAGAAATTTTAAACTCTACACCCAGATCTTGACATACATACTTTATAGCTTTTAATGCTGATTCTGTATAATGCTTACCTGTATAGGTACCACTAGGCTCGGTAATAGTTCCTTTTCTAATAGCACCTTGATTACCTGCCTCATCTCTTAATAAACCTTTTGGAGTTCCTGTATGGTCTAAAACATTTTCTAATGTAGATCCTGAGTATGATCTGACACCTGAGTTACCTCCTGTTTCTGATATTGGCATACCTCTTGTATCACTATCACCTAGATAAGCAGTTAAACCTTGTCCATATATATTTACACTATCTTCTTCACCTAGTTCCAAAGAATATACTATTCCGACATAGCTAGCTGCATCAAGTAAAGTAGCATCACTGAATTCGTTTACATTTAAATCTGCAGGAACAATAACAATCTGTCCCCATGCATCTATAGAGTTAACGATAGTATTAGGGGTAATAGATTTATCTAGTGTCAGATTGAACTGACCTGGAGCCATCAACTTTTCGGTAACACTCATGATTTCACTAGTCTTACAGTTTCATAGACATTATCTAGATATTGATCCCTTATGTTAGTAGCAGTATCTATTGAAGTAGCAGAGCCACCATCAAAGACAAAGCCTATGAACGCTTTAAGAGTAGCAGTACTAGCTGTACTCTCAATTCCACCATCTGTTGTATCCACATCGAAGTTTTGTGGACTTCCTAAAATTACTTGATTTCCATCTGCATCAGCATTTGATTCTATGGCATAACTTGTTTGATCATCATAACCTACAGTTGTAGTTGGTTTTATATTAAATTGAGCAGATGACCATTGTGTAGCAACAATTGAAAAATGTCTTGCACCTCTTCTTAGTGTTACATCAAAAGTTAATCTTTGATCTTTTGTAGTTGCATCATGATAACTAGTAAGTCTTATAGTTGCTACCTCAGGAGTATTTTTTAATATCTGTATAGATCTCCAACCTTGCCATTCTGTTTCTGAAGTACCTCTTGAAACTGCAAATGTGTTCTCAGATTTATACCCATTACCATCATATGAAAAAATTTTAAATCTTGATTTATCTGTATCATTTGTAAAAGTCATTTTTACTAAACCATTTTGTAATATTGTTGATGCAGGAGAGTTATTTGGAGACTCTAAACCACATCTTAACCTACTTACATCACTGACATCATCAGTAAATATTTTACAACCATTTTTATAAAAATCAGCAGGATCAACTAAATATTTAGCATTATAACTTCTGACTGTTGATCCATACTTTACTTGTATATCACCATCTTCTCCAGATCTGGTAAAATTATTTAAACTACCTGTATGATCGTGAGAATAATGATTTGTAGGTGGAGCGTAAAACTGTGTTGTGGATGATGTCAAGGAGTGATCGTTTTGTATAAATGCTCCTGACAATTGACTTTCAAATTCTACTTCTCCCATATTTCCTAAAAAAGTCATATCTATTGTATAAGCATATCCACCAACTCTAACTCTAGTTGTATCAACAGATGCACTATTTACTCTTACATATCCTGATACAGAACTGTCACCCTCCCATGTAAAAGGAACTGTATAATAACCATTAGCACAAGCAATAAGTTCATCTCTAAGATATTTTACTTCTGCTAATGTTTCTGTAACAAACTTACCATTTATATTAAGTACATGATCATTTCCGGATCTAGAGTCATTTAGTGTTCCTGGAGAAGTAAAAGTTAATCTACCTATTGTTACTGTGTTAGCCATTTTTTAACCTGCACTTTGGACATATTCTGTAATCTGCCATTTGGTAAAAATAATCAGAACAGCCATCTTTTTGACAATATATCATATTCTCTTTTTGCTTATTGTCCACTATCTACCTCTTATGCCTGTCCCTATTGTACCTTCTCGATCTAACTTGCTAAGTTCTTTCCTTATAGCAAGTGCAGCTTTTCTAGCTTGCATAGGATCTGAAGGAACTCCTGTAACATTTACATTGAGATTAGAAATATTTATATTTGATCCACCGGTTTCACCTATAGGTGTAATATCTACCCCACCTCCAGGTATTGCTCTAATTATTTCAGGACCATACTCTCCGACTAACCCATAACCTGATGCAAGTGTTCCACCATTTGCATAAGCAGGTAATCTACCTCCACCTGCCATGGCACTGACAATACCTCCACCTCCACCACCAGATCTAGTTGTTCCTGAAGGTCCCTCTACTCCTAATTTTACCTTCCAATCTTGACCAACAACTTGTGAAAGATAATTTTCAACTTCTGATATTGTCATGATTGCACCTGTATTATCAGCATTGATAATTATTTCTTCTTGTTCTATTCTCATGTTTGTATTAAAGAATTTTTGTGCAACTTCATCCATCTTGCCACCAAACTTTTGACCTATTGTGTTTGCAAGTTCTTCTGTTTTACCTGTAATAGATTCGATAACAGAATCTTCAACACCTAATGTACTTGCTAGATCTTTAAATATATTTACTGCTTCAGGACCAAGTTGTAGTAATTCAAATGCTTGCCTTCCTAAGTTAAATAGGTTTTGTGCTTGTTGAACATTTGCTTGTTCTACTTGAGCATCTATTTCATCTAGTCTAACTTGTCTTGCATTCTCAGCCTCTGCTAATTCTTCTTCAGCTAATTGATATTCAGCAAGAGATATAGTTCCTTCTTGATAAGCAATCTTTAAGAAATCTCTTTTATCTCTAGCATCTTCGATAGCTTTTGTTTGTGCAGCGGTATTTCCTTTAAGAAGTTTTTCTCTTTCCTTAAGTAAATCATTTAATTTTTGTTCACCTGTAATCACACTTTGATTTGCACCAAATAAATTAAACTGTGATGAAAAAGCTCCACTGATTGCACTCTTAGCTTCATTTGCAGATTGTTTTGCTATTGATACAAGATCAATCATTTGACCTTTAAATTCTTTTTCCATCTTTGGATATGTTTGCTGTAATCCTTCAACAAAACCTAATACAACAAAACTACCTAATTCTTTTGTAACTTTAGAAGGTGACTGTGTTCCCCATGTATCGTTACCAACATTAATTGCTTTTTGAAATATATGTTTTACAGAATCATACAATTCAGGTGCTGATTCCTCTAGACCTGATACTAATCCATCAATATATGCTTGACCAAGTTCAGCAGTTTTATCTTGTATTTCTTTGTCAGATCCAAACAATGCATCTTTTAATTCATTAGATTCTGATAAGTTAGCTCTCTCTAATAAAGCCTCTCTTAAATTTAAAGCATCTGGATCATTTATTAAATTTTGTAATGTAGCTGCAAACTCAGGACCTAATCTTGAAAACTCTAGTGCAACATCATCAAATCCTTGTTGCCTAAGATATTCTATTTGTGCTTGAAATACATCAGCTAGTCTAATTTTATCTGCTAATGCTTTATTTATTTCTTCACCTGATTTAGCAGCTAAGTCACCAACTTCATCTAAGCTACTAAACAACTGTTCTGCAGATTCAATTGTATTTTTTGCAATTCTATCGAATATAGTTTCTGCCTCAGTCTCAGCATCAATCATATCTTGAGTTACCTCAGTAGATTTTTCTCCTGCTTTTATTTTTTCTTCCATAGCTTTTATCATTGGAAGAAGTTGCATTTGCTGATCTGCTGTTAAGCTATTGAAGTTTCTAATACCCAAGGCTTCAAGTGCTTGTATTCTTAGATTTTCTTTTTTGACTTTTGCATTAGCTTCTTGTGCATCAACAAGTAATTGGAATATTTTATAAACAGCATTGTATTCTTCTTCTATTTGTTGTGCATTTACAAGAGCATTTAATCTTTGTTGTTCTGACATGTTTACAAACTTAACAACATCTTCTACATCTAAAATAGTGTCTTGTATCGCTCCATCTTCACCTGCTAGCTTTTGCGCAGTAGCAATAATATCTTCTGCAGTACTTCGACCTGTCATTAATTGATCATTAAATTGAGTAAGTATATCTTTACCTGCTGCAAATGATCTGGCAAGATTTAGGTCGTTAATAAATTTTTCTTTGAATTGAGCAATTTCTTCTTCAGATCCGGAAAGACCTAGAGCTAAATCCTGTTTTATTTTTGCAGGATCAAAGAATTGCATATCACCAAGGTTTTGGAATTCATTAGTTTGATCTATAAGTCCTGCTAATGTTTCAGCACTAATATCACCATCGCTTGTAAACGCATCTAATTGTCTTCTAAGTTGTTCTACTGCACCTGCAGAGGCTAGAGTAGATGTTTTGAAAACTGTATAAGCAGTGGCAGCTGCATAAAGAGTTGCAATAAATGGATGTTTAGATATAGCACCAAGTAAGGCTTGGAATGCTTGCATTTGGGTTATTGTGGCTGCTAATGCAATACCAAACAACTTCAAAGCATTTTTCAATATGTTAAAACCATCTTCACTTTGTATCAAACCTAAAGTAATTCTTTGAATAGTTTGATTTAATCTAGCTACTAGTGGAGTAACATTGTCACCAATTTGTTGACCTAATTCAGCAAAAATATTTTGAGTAATTTGTAATTGTGATGCTAAAGTTTTATATCTTTTCAAAGCCTCTTCTGTTGCTGCTGAGTTATCTTCAAAAGCTTGTCGAGCAGTGTCTAATACTTCATTTACCAAATCTCCTGCCTCGGCTAAACCTAATATTGCTAAAGTAGTTCTTCTCTGTGATAGTCCTAATCTTTCCAACCTGGAGATAACATCATCACCTGTGTCGTTTAACTGACCTAATCCTTCTATAAAGAATTGGACAGCTCTAGCCGGATCTTCTCCAAATAATTCATCAAAACCATCAGCAGCTACTTTTCCTGATGCTGCAGCTATTCTACCGAACTCAGTAGTTTCACCTTGTGCTTGAATTAATGCAGACTGAATACTTTGGAATACACGAGCTACTGCAGTACCACCGGCTTGTGCAGGAACACCAATAGCTTGTAGTGCTGTAGCAAAAGCTAAAGCATCTTGTGTTGTTGCACCAACCTGCGCTGCTGCCTGTGCAATACGCAAAACTGTTGTCATGATTTCTGATTCTGTAGCTGCGAAGTTGTTTCCAAGATCTACTATTGTTGATGCTAAATTATCAAATGTTTCACCATTTGTTTGAGCAATAGCATCTAACCTGGCGAGACCTAAAGCTGCTCCATCTACAGTAAGGTTTGTTGTTACAGCTAAGGTAGAAACAGTTTTTATAAAATCAGGTAAGTTAGCTACTGCTACACCTAACTGACCACCAAGTTCACCAATTCTATTTAATTCGGCTGATGATACAGGAGCTACAGATGCTATGTTTTTAATTTCTTGTGCTAATGATGCAAATTGTGATTCAGATGCCTCAACTGTTTTTCTTATACCTGCAAATGTATCTTCGAATGCGATAGCAGCTCTGACCGATCCTATCATGGCAACACCTACTGCAGTGATGCCTGCCAAACTCATAGTAGAGATTGCACCTAAAGATCCTTGAAATCTTTTGACTGCCTTTATGTTCTCATCAGCAACTTCTTGAGCATCTTGTTTAAGTTGTTTGGAATTGGTAATAGCACCTATATTTACTTCTACATTACCTATCGTTGCTTGTTCCATCGTTTCTCGCTATTCTTTGTTGGTCTCCCATCATCTGATCGATAGTTGTAGGAACTCTTTCTCTTCTTCTTCCCCTTCTTCTATCAAACTCTTCTTTCCACCAACCTTCTTCAGGCTCATCGGATTCTTCTTCAGTACGAGATGAGTAGAATAAAGAACTATCTATAGGCATTGTACTAAGTAATCTGTAAAATTTGCGCCATTCCAAATCAAGAGGCTCCAAAATATTATAGATCTTGTTGAAGTCGGATTCTACATAAGACCACTGATCAACAATGTCAGTAGTCTTATAAATTATTTTGGGGAATCACCCTCTTCATCATCAGTTTGGTCATTTACGATTTCTGTTTGGTTGAGACCATATTGTTCCATCAACCATGCAGATACATCTTGTAAAGTTTGGAAATCGACATCGCTTGAAATTTCGTTAAAGTTATCTTCTCCGAAAACTGTTTTAAACCACATCGGAAGATCTGAAGCTGCTAGGCTGCCATCTTCGTTGATCCAAGTCAACTGATTCAAAACTACTTTAGCTGTTAAGTATGGTGGGAATTTGTATTCCTTACCATTTATCTTCGCAACTATTTCATCTTGCTCTAAGGCATCCTTAGCAGCATCAAAATCTTTAAAACGCTTACTCATAATTTTCCTCCCATCTAGTTAAGCATTAAATTTAGTTCACACTTCCTTCTGTTGAAGCATTGGTATTATCAATAATCTTGAATAGATTTTGTTTACCATTTGTTGTTCCCACGGATGTAGAAGCTGAATCTGGTACTAATATCTTGAACTCAACAGCAAGCAACACTTTTTGTGGAGCTTTTTGATGAGCCATTGTGAAAGCACCTACATTCACAGCTCTAGGAATATGAAACTGTCTAATCGCACCTCCTGGACCTTCTGTCACTAATAAAAGTGATTTTTCAGTAAAGTCATCAGTTGAAGGTGGAGTATATGTATCAAATCCTGAAGCAAAGTTAGTGGTATCATCTTCTGTGATAGTACCACCACCGAATGCTTCTTTAATAGCAGTCATACTTGCCTGAGCAAGTGTACCTGTTAAACGAATCTCTTGTGCAGTCTTTACAGACTTAATAGGATCAATTTCTTCTGCGACCATGATGTCTTCAAAAGTCTTATCATATTCAAGAGTCCATCCATCTTCGGAGTATCCTACATCAGTCCAAGCAGAATCATTGTCTGCCCAGGCTGTTGCATCGCCTGTGTCTTGTGCAGGGAAAGTACTACCTTTTGCACCTACATAAAGAACACCTGTTCCGATGAGAACATCAGATATTGCACCTGAAGTATTATAACTTGTAGCCATATAGTTCTCCTAACTTATACTTTTGTAATTAGTTTGCAAACTAATTTTCATTAGTTACTCTTCCTCTGATCCATACCAATCATCAGAAATGTCTTCTACCTCATCGCTATCCATATCATCATTGTCTGATTCTATGAAAGTTTGATTGACAGGAACGACTTCCCAATCTTCGCCTTCTGCTATGAGTCTAGGTATGCTGTACTCATTCCATAAACGACCTTTGGATTCTTTTAGTCTTTTCCAATCAGTCCCATTAACTTCTGTCCAATCATTCTTGGTAAATGTCAAACCACTCACCTCATCACCGATTGAATCGGCAGGGTAAGCTGGGTTAACTTTAACTTTATATTTTGCCATATTTACCTCAAAAGTAATATTAGATGATGTTTTTGTTATTTAAGGTTATTCTGAATAGCGATAAGTCATTCGACAGGATAGTAAAAAGTTAGCTAGTATAATTTCTTCTTCTTCAATTCTTTGTGGAGCAGTTACTACATTCATGCCATAAATCCATGCTTTTACACCACTTGAAGTAGTAACTTGTGTGTTAGATTCGATAAAAGCCTCTTTATATATTGCTTGAGCTAAGTTGCTAGCAGTTGTGTAATCTGGCTCACCTTTACTTCCAGATCCTCCCCATCTACCTGCATAACAATAAAAGTTAATAACTGTAAGGTTTACAGCTGCTTGAGAATCTTCATCAAGTAATCCACTACCACCATTTTCTACTACAACAAATGGCATTGTTGCACCTTGTGGCAATCTAGTTGCAATTCTTGTACCTACGACATCAGTTATGCTTGTTTTAGATAAAGCCCAAGCTCTAGCTACAATTTCCGGATCCGGTGGTACATTCATATTGCTGTTTACACCTGGCATTTTTCTCCTAACTTAACTAATTAATTATACATAAGACTTTTTAAGGTAAGTCTATTTCACCTAGATCCTTAAAGTTTCTTTCAGATAATACAAAGCTTTCTTGACCTGGGTGTTTAGGTTGTAAATCTGTATAACTTAGACCTTGCACAGCATCATTACCTAATGTTCTTTGTAGACCTTTATAAACTGATCTACCAAACCAATCTGGGTTAGTTGGTTGTCTTAAATATTTCCTACCTGCTTGATTCAAATAATATGCAGGATATAATGTTTTCCACCAATAAGGAGCCATATCTGCAACAGTTCCTGGATTACCCATACTAGATCCAATAGTCAATCTACCTGTTGCTAAATATCTTGAATTTCTAGCACTAAATCCTCTGTTAATAATTGATCTTCTTAAGTTACCTGTTTTCTTTGGAGCAGCAGTAGTTACCTTTGCAATCATGTATAGTTGGATTTCTTTTAATATCATGGCAGGATTAAATGTTTTTAAATTTATTCCTAAACCACCTAAATCTCTTTTACTCTTTATGTATTGTGCTTTAACTGCACCTCTATCATTTTGCTCAATAGTTTTTCTTACTTCTTTGGTAAGTTTGTTGCCATCAAATTTTAATTTGCCTGTTTCTTTTTTATCAAAATATCTATTCAACATTCTTGAAGATTGTCTACCATAAGCTCTGTTTGCTAAACGAGTTAAAGGTCCAAAGCCTTGTGGAATTATTGTTGATCCAACCCTGCCAAGAATACGACCACCCACTCTTCTTTGTACACGAATACCTATAGATTTATTAGCAACTGATTGTAAGTCACCTAAATGTTTAGATACTTTAAGAAAATCATTTCTTAAACTTCTTAACATTTTTGGCTCAATACCGAGTGATAATAAGTCACCAGATGCAAATTTACCTGCAGAAAAACTGTAAAGGATAGACCTAAATTGTGTGGTCATCCCTCCCCTGAAAGCCATTAGTTAGCCTTTCGTAGCCTTAAAACTTTTATAACTACATCGCCAAAACGATTTTCTCTGTTTTCTATACCTTCTATATCGTAATAGTCACTTCCAATTGCTACTCTATTGTTTGCTGCAACTGTAACTGTTGCAGGTATATAAAGTTGAAATTCATCTACTAAAAGATCTGTTGTTCCACCTTCTTCATCAGAAGTTGTTGATACTAATCTTCCAACAGTTGTTGTTCCGGTAGCCCAATCTGAATTATAAAGACCTCTATCATCAACTGATCCTGTTGACATAGTTTGAATAGTTACATCTGTTTTTAAATAATTTTGATAATTGTAAGACATACACTTACTTTAGTCTGATAATTTGTTTTTTAGTTTCTTAATTTCTTCTTTGCGTTTTTGTATTTCAAGTAACTTGCCTGATGGATTGTTAATACAATCTTTGCAAATTTTTTTTCTGCCATCTTTATATTTTTGGGTTTTTGAAAATTGTCGTATAGGTTGGAGTACACCACATTTTGCACATTGTTTTTCTGTTGGATTCCATTTTTGTTTTTCAACATATTGTTGAGCCTCTTTAACACCTAACCATATAGCAGGATCATCTTGCATCCAAGTCATAAATCGTTCTAAGCCTATTGGTAAATCTTCATACAATTCTCTGACAGTAAGACTGTATTTACCATCACGAATTCTATCAATTACAGTTATTGCTATTTCGTGATCTATTGCTGATATAGGATCAAGACCACACTGTTCTCTTAGTTGTCTAACTCTTTCATGAGAACAATCCCATTCTCTCGCCCACTCTGATAAAGGTTTATGTGGATCTGCTATAAATAATTCGTAAGCTTGTTCTACCTTAGGTACTTTTCTACTTGGCATTTTTTCTTTTCCTTGTCAATCCTCGCTCTTTGCGAATTTTTCTTCTTTCCCTCTCTGACAAGCCACCCCAAATGCCGAACTTCTCTGCATTCACTATGGCATATTCTAAACAATGTTCTTGAACTTTACAGGCATTACAAAATTCTTTTGCTTTTCTTGTAGATGCTCCACGATCTGGAAAAAAGAGATCTGGATCGGCATCCTTACAGTTTGCATCAACTTGCCACCATAACTCTTGTAATCTCAGTAGATTATTTAGTGATTCTTCCCTATATTCCATTCTTCGCCCTGAATTATTTCTGCGAATTGTTCATTTACGATTGATTCTTCGTAAATTTTTTCTCTCGTATATTCATTCAGGTGGACTGAAAGCAGGCCATGATAATTTAAAAATCCGATAAGGTAGGTATATGTAACAAGATCCATTACACGAATACTTGTTTCTTATAAGCGTTAAGTAGTATTTTATCAGAATCTCTAAGAATAGGTCCATCAAAGTAAGCTAATGGATCTACCATTTCTACGCTTAGATCTCCAATTCTTTCTTGTGTTACTACGCTCATACCAGCCCCATTGGTATTATCAGAGAGATGTGATTCCACAACTCCTGTTTTAGCCTGACTGCTTAAATTTAAAGCAGACATAAGTATTCTTGCAGATACTCTTGCACTTGTAAACTTTATATCATCAGGAATTGTTGAGTATCCTGCATTGTATGTGATTGTAATGTTCTTAGGTTTTGCACCTGACCAACGACCTAATACTCTTTCGAGTCTGCCATTTGAATGAAAAACATATTCATTTTCATTACCTTGTGTTAGTGCATTACCATCTTCAGTAACAGATGCTACTGAATTTACAGGTAAATGTTTTAGTTGAATTTCTCTTTCGTTGTTTCCGAATAGAACTTCAGTTTGATCTGCTGCTTCAATATCATAACCTACATAGTTTTTGATAGTTGTATCAGCAAATGGAATAATTGAATTAGTTAAAGATGTTTGAATAGATGTACCAAGATCTAGTTGTACTATAGTTTCAACATCTGAGTATGAACAGAGTGCCATTAGCTACTCCTTACTTATTTTCAGATGGTTTGACTGCTTTTGTTTCTACTTTTTTCTTAGCTGCTTTTTTTGCCGGAGCTTTTTTCTTAGCAGGAGATTTTTTACCCCAACCTTGCTCTTTTAACCAGGACTCAGGATATTCCCAACCTGCTTTAGCAATTAAATCAGCATTTGCTTTTGGTAGTTCAGACATAGGACCTTCCCATATAGTTCCATCCTGTAACTTCCAAATAGATTTTTCTGGTTTAATGTATTTTTCTGCCATAATGTATTAATCCTAACTTATTTTTTACCTCTTTTAGGTTTTTTCTTTTTTGGTTTTGGTTTTGAATGATAAGGCATTTTCTTCCTTTCTAATCGTGGTAGGTGGCTTAAGTATGCTCTTACTGTATATCGCTTTGAAACCTACCGGTTGTTAACTCTAAAAAATATGGGGGCATATAGCCCCCATATCTTAAATACTAACGCTATTAAGCGCTTGTGATCTTATGGAAAGCTGCTTGTCTGTAAACAGGGAATCCAACACGCATTGTAGCTCTGATCACCATGATGTTCTTTGTAAAGTTTTCACCATGAGAATCGCTAACTGCGACATCAATACCTTGTCTCATTACGACATGAGCTGCTTCACCACCACCGAACTTACCAACTAGGATAGTTCCTTCAGAGATTGCAGTTGTTGGAACAACATTTAATCCCCAAAGTTGGTTAGCAACGCCACCACCATATCCACCGGCTTGGGTGAATACAGGTGATTTAGCAGCATAACCTGCTGTAGCATCACCAGCAAAGTCTTCATCGACTTGCAATACAATTTGTGACCAATCGTTTGGATGGATTACGATAGCATCTGGCTCTGTGAAAGCATTCACTCTAATGTCGGTGATTGCTCCATAGATAGCTCCGATTCTTCCCAAACCACCTGCGTAAGATCCATAAGCAGTTGAGCCAACGGATGACTTTCCTGCATCTAATAAACCTTCAAGGTTTGGAGAAGTACCATCTCCTGCGATTAGCTGACTATCTAGTCTTAATCTCATCATTGTTTGAAGTCTTGAATTCAAGTATCCTTCTAGACCTGAAACATCTTGCATTAACTCATCTGTAACAGGTATGTTAACGCCAAGTTTTGAGATTGTAGCAGTTCTTTCGGTGAAAGCTAATGCTGCTTCGCCTACTGCTGCAGCTTCTGCTGCTTCAGCTGCATTGTTTGTGAAAGTAGTTTCTTCCAAGTAAACAAATGCATTTTGATCTGTATTAATTTGATCAAATAGGTTAATTACTGCATTAGGATCACGAAGAGCTGTTTCCAATATACCAGGTTGTCTTAAAGACTCTGGTGGATAACCGGTTGTGGTTAAATTGGTTTTTGTTTGAATTGTGCTTTGTAAGTTCTTAGCACCATTTTCAACATAGCCTTTATAAGCTGCTGACTTCATGAACTCTGATCCAAATGAAGATTCTTTTGCTTCTTCTGATGGATTAGGAATGCTTGCAACTGCTTCGCCTGAAACATCTAATTTAGATTTTGCTTCAGCTACTTTAAGATCATCTCTTAAAGAGGCGAGTTCTTCATTTCTTTCAATGACTGCATTCTTTTGTTCAGGAGTAGAAGCACCCTCTTGTCCTTCGATTTCCTCGAATAGACCTTTGAGAGCTTCGCTTTTTTCGGCAATGTTTTTACGAATTTCTTTTACATCGCTCATTGATTTATCTCCTCAATAATCTCGTTTTCTTCTATTTCTATGTCGGTTAATATTGTTTCGGTTGCAATCCTTTGACTCTCTAACCATAGATCATCAAGTTCATTATCAACTTCAACTTCTGTAACTTCTTCTACTTCATCTACCGGATCTTCAACTTCTCTTTCATCTCCTGTATCAACTTCTGGCTCTTTAGCAGGATCTGGAGTTTCAGCTTGCGCCTCAACAACTTCCTCTGTTACTTCCTCAGTAGCTAATTCTGGATCTGAAACTTCAGTCTCAACATCAACAGTATCTTCTGCAGTTTCAACTACTTCATTTTCCATTTCTAACGCTCCTTCAGTTCCAAATTCTTCTACGAATTTGTCTATTTCATCGAAAGCATCTTGGACACTTTCTTGAACTGTTCTGAGAGCTTCGGTTGCAGAAACCCCCAACTTCCTTCCATTCTTCTTCCTGAGTTCTCCTATAGAAGAAACTCTGGCAACGAGGTTATTCAATGCTGCAAGCACATCTTTTACCTCATCAGAAAAGCGTTTACCTTGCACGCTGGCACCCTTCTCTGAAACCTCACTGTCCCCATCAACAAGCATAATTATTTGATTGTTGATTTCTTTTAATGCCTCAATTGATTCATCATCAGTTGGAACAGAATTTAAAATCTCTTTCATACCTTCAGCAATATTTTGTAAGTAAACCATAGCTGATGTACTTTTTTTCATTCTTGATTCATAATCTTCATGAGTAGCACATGGCATGTACATGGCTTGTCCATCACTGTCATGCATATGTGATCCGACACAACCTAATTCTTTAGCACGCTCTTCTGCTTCTTGGGCAGTAGGAAACATATCTCCTTTAGGAGCTGCTTTTTCTTCTTCTTCCTTCGGCTCTTCTTTTGGCTCTTCAGGTTTTATTGAATCACTAGTAAGAACATCTTTGACTTCTTCATCAGAAACAGACATTTCTTGTACAAACTTTGCTTCTGTTGCTTTATCACTTTTTATTGCCATGGTAAAAGTATCTTGGTTAGCACCAACGAGTACAGGACTGACCTCGTAAACTGAAAGGTCTTTAAGATATCTAACATCTTCACCTTCATCATTTGCATCTTTTTGAAACTTGCCATATTCACTATCATTAACCCTAAAACCAAAAGACCATTGTTGCAAATCGCCCATGTTCTTTACAAGGTTGTATGCTTCTTTACCTGATTCGGTATCCATGAAGAATGATCCTGTGAATGTAGCTTGATCATTATCTTGTGAAATCTGTCCTTTACCAATTGGCATGTCCCACTTGTGAGACCATACCATAGGAACATCTCCTGATTTAAAACCTGATTTGACAGCACCTGGGATTACAACATCTCCATCACTATCGACATTGTTGAAAACTGAAAATACTGCTTTGACCTCTCCCTTGCTATCTGTGTTTTCTTTAACTTCGAAATTTATTTCTTTAATTTCTTTTTCTTCTGACATTGTTTGCCACTACTCCTGTACTGTTATTTATTACCATGCGCACTAAATTACTGACATTCGCCAATATACAGTAATAGTAACTGAGTTTTTAAAAAGTTTGTGTATTTTAGATTGCCAATGTCAAAAAACATTTCTTTGCACATCTGTGGTATAATTTGGTATGGACAATGAGGTTGTGTTTATTTCAACTTTGCATAATGGATCTGGGAGTTTCTCGTTGGCGATAAACTCTGACAACACAGGTTTGTTAGAAATATTCGGCAAAACATTGACCTTAAAACTAGTTGGTAATAAACTAGAAGTATCAGACAAGTTAGCTGCAAAAGACTTTAAGTACGGAGCAGAAGATAGGGACTATTTACTAAAATGGTTATACAACGAAATGATGGAGAACAAGAGGTAAATGAATTTCAAATATTCATGGATCAAATTGCAAAATCTCCTAAGTATCAAAGAAACGCCATAATTAATGATTGGTTAGCATTCTTATCAGAAGATGATCAAATAAGATTAATTAATAAATTAAAAAAGCGTGGCGTTGAATATATTCCGAGTGAAAATCCAATTTTTAGAAATTAACTTCTAAAATCTTTTATTTTTCTTAGCTTGGATATTGGTTGGGTTACTGACCTGTCAGTTTTCTTATGGGATCCATCTTCCATAATTGCCCATACAACCATAGTTGCATTTTCTTCACTTACTGAAGTTACTATTCCATGCACTGTTGATGGGGGATCTGGATCTTTATTTATTGTCCATGAGACAGCATCACCAACTTTTACAGACTTAGCTTTTTCAGATCTAGCAGAATCCATTTCTACTTCTGCTAAAGCCTCAGCCTCTTCAGTTGATACATTGATTTCTTCAATTATCAATGATGCGTTCTTTTTAGAACTTAATGGGTGATTGCTTGGTAATAAATCTGTGTCATAAGGTTTTCTTTTAAACTTACCTGTTCTCAAAGCTCTTAATAGGCCATTCACTCTGGCCATTGCCCACTGCTGAGGACCTGCAACATTACCTCTAACAGATCCAGGATTGTTTTGATAAGCTGCTAAACCTCTATTGTAAGATGCAGTAAGCATTCTTAAAGTTGCTCTATACTTAGGATCTTTTGCGTTATGATCTGTAACTTTTTTTCTAAGACTTGCTTTTACTTTTTCACTTAAAGCTTTTTCTTCTATTTCTAGTAATAAAGCCTCTTGCATTTTTCTTCTTTCACGAATTACTTTTTTATATTCATTTACAACTTTTTTCATAGCAGGTACGCCTGCAGAAGTTACGCCACCCCATTTCATGACAGCTATAGTTCCATTTAATCTTGTATTCTTTTTATGTCTGTTCATAAATCGTTCTCTTCTTTTTACCCAATTTAAAACAGACTCAGATCTATCTCCTGATCTATATTTAGTCCATCTGTTAAAAGCATCATTACCTGTAAATGAAGTAGGAGGATTACCACCGGTACCTGCTCTTCTCCAAATTTCAGGCCAATCTTCTTTTAATCCTTTTACATAGTTGTAATCAGGAAACTGTTTATGTTGTGAGTTTGATATTGAAATTGTTTGATCATCTCCAGATCTGGGGAAGTTTGTAATCTTAGGAGCTTTTTCATCTTTTTTCATTCTTGCTAATGCTCTCTTAGCTGCCTCTTCTGTTTTATAACATTCGATAACTTCATTATCTTCATGTCCTAAAATACACCAAGCACCATTTGGCATCTCTGCCACATACTTCTCTTCGTTTAGTTGAGTAGGTTTTGGTTTAAGAATTTCAGATCTAATTGCTTGAAGGTCTGCTGAAACAGTTGTCATAACTTTTCTGTCTAGTTCTTTCATAGCCTGTTTAAGATCTTCTATATCTTTGTTTGGCTCTTCTTCAGTTTGTGGTGCGCTACCATCGACTGATCGTTCTACCATGTTCATAGGTCTTAAATATAATTCATGAGTTTCATCTGTATTTAATCCTGCTTGTTTTCTAGCCTCAGCAATTGTTATCCAACCACCTTGCACAGCAGTATTCATTCTTTTATAAATATCATCTTTATCTTGAGACAAAGCTCTGACATCATCTAAGTTATATTTGACATACAAATCATCATTATCAAAATCTTTTCTTAGTAATTGATGTGTAAGTTCTGATGCAACTGATTTCCATAAAGGAACAAGTTTTTGTTCTGTAAAAAATTCTCTTAACTCTCTTGTGTTATTGTAAGTAGCTGCATCAAGACCTGCACCTAGACCGGCCAAAATTGCAGGTACACCAAGAACTGCAGACACTCTCTCTTCAGGAAGTTTTCTTAATTCTGTAAGATTCATTTGATCTGGGGAGAAGGACACAACCTCAACATTCATTGAGCCACTCAAAATCATTGGTGCGCCTCTATTCTTGCCACCAAACTTCTGTTTGTACATAGCAGAGATAGCCTCTGCCTCTTCTTTCGAAGGTCCACCCATAGAATCATCTTTTGGAGAGAGGATGACACCTGGTACAGCCATGTTATGTAAGAGTGCTGCTGCGTACTGTCCTGCTGCCTCATCTCCTAAGATTTCTCTTAATACAGATTTTAGAGGAGCAAAACCTCGCCTATGGTTATTTGGATCTATTCCATTTCGGATATGCACTATATCGTTGGTTGGAACGACTATACTGTTACCCCCAAGACCACCATGAGGCGCATATTTAAAATGTGTTATCAAAGTATCTTCATCACCCTTTGGCTCAACTAAGTTTGGCATCAAAGGAATAAGCTGAACAACATTACCATCTGAGTTTCTGTTCTTATAAAGATAAGCATCTCCATAAGCAGACAAAGCTACAACCATATAGTGAGCTAATAAGTTTCCTGATGTAAATGGATTTGGTCGTTCTAATAATTTTGAAAGAGGATGTTTTCTAACTACTTCTTGATCGCCATCTTCTGTGTCTGTAAAAACTAAAGGTCTTGGCTCTGCAAATGATGTTGCCAAAACATTTAAACATGCTACAACTGCTGAGTTGTTAGATCCATCACCAATGTCATCGAGCATTGTGGTTGGAAAATATCCTGATTCAGTGTTGTAGCCATACACTGCACGATCCAAACTTGTCTGTTGATTGTACCTTTGATTTTTTTGTAATTGTCTTTGTGTAGGTGCATTTAGAAAATCTATTGCCCTACGAAATCTTGATTTTTGTTCTGCCATTTAGTAAGCCTGCCATTCCCTCTTGACTTGTGCGCTTATCACTCCGTATCCTATTGCATCCACTATGTCATCATGATGACCTACCGGAAAACTCATAAGTTCTCGTTCTACTTCTATTAACCAAGGTGCGCCTTGCTTCAAATAGACATCTCCTGCTTCCATGCGAGCAGCAAGTGGTAAGGCTCTTGAAACTTTGTCTTTATCAGCTCTAAGTTCCTTGATAGCCAAACCATCTCTCTTAGCAAATTGTATGAGCGAAAGCTGGAAACCTGCTCGCTCCATACCCACCCATTGTAAATCATATTCTGCCATTTTCTGTCTTATTCGAGGTATTATATCTGGTGCTTCCATCCTCTTCCTATCCACATCTAAGACACAAATTTTACCTTTAGGGGTTATTGCAAAGCTAGCAATCACAGTATAGTCAGATCCATCTGAAACTGAGGTAGCCAGATCAACAGTACAAAATCTTGTACAATCATACAAATTAACATTTTCTCCACCAACAAATAAAGTATTAGACTTTTCTCTGTAGTATTTAAGCCACTCCGGTTGTAATATACCTTGACCTGCCTCAACAAATTCAGCTAAATACTCTTGAGCAAAGACTATAGATCCTACTTCTTCTTTAGCTTTTTCTACTTCTTCTCTGTCAATAAATGGATTGTCCCAAGTTGCATACTGAAATCTTTCCCAATCCTCTTTGTTTTCTGCAAACTCCCATAATTCATAAAACCAATTATTCATTCCCATAGGAGTTGATATAAATAATGCTGATCCTTTTCTCTCTGTAAGTGTTGGTCTTAGTACTTGATGCCATACATCAGGTTTTACGAAAGCTGCCTCATCCATAACTAAGAAATCCAAACCCTCACCACGAAGTCTATGTGGTGTGTCAGCAGATCTTACAGCTATAGATCCTCCTGTTTCGGGAAATGTTAGTTCCATATTTACTAAAGATACTTGAACATTAAATTTTTCAGGAAAAGACAAAGCTGCATTTTGAAGTTCACGCCAACCGACTCTAGCAATAGTATAAGTTGGTGCAACCCACCAAGCCCTTTTACCTGCTAGTGCCATTCTCAATGTAAGAGTTACACCAAGTCTTGATTTACCAAATCGCCTACCTGCACAAAGTATTTTCCAACGAGCCTCTGAATCAGCTACTTGTTTTTGTGCGCCATGTAGTGCAGGCATTTGAAATTGATATTCTTGCTCCTCACCACCACGACCTTCAGTAAATTTGTAGGTTTCGTATTGTTCTTTACTTGTAGTTTCCATCAAGTAAAGTATAACTAATTATTCGTAACTTTGGTTAGTTAGTACCAATATATACCCTGCTTTGTTAAGCAAGTATCTATTTGATATTGCATCAAGTTCTTCTTCTTTTGAAAATTTGTTTTTATTTGGTATAGAAATATATTCACACAATCCAAACTGTGAATCGCTAAATATCAAATCATAAGTGTTTTCTAAACCCCACTCCTCAAAATCTTCTGCAATAACAATTAAAGTAGAATCTCTTTTCATGTAATTTCCTAAATCTAGGATCTGTTTTCTCATAAAAAGACCATCCGGAACATATGGATCATCTGTGTAATCTAACATATTGAGAATTACAATATCTGCATCAGCAATAGATGGATCATACCTATCAACTGAGAAGTCTGCCTGTGTTACTTGTGTAGTTTCTGAATGAGGTTGTAAATCATAACTTTTACATTCCAGATCAAATTCTTTTGCTACATCATATGTAACTTGATACTTATCTGTTAAATCAAATACTAATTTATCTTCAGGTTTTTTAAAAAAGTAAAACAAATTAGCAATCATTTGAGGTGGAGTTTTATCTATTGTATCTACTCCAAATCCTTGAATAGGATATCCAAAACTCCAATTGTTACTAGCTTTGTAATTGATATTATGTTTTTGCATTGGATCTATAGGTGCCTCTGCAGATGCAAGTTCATTTACTTTATAATCTTTTACTTTTTGTCTAAGTCCTTTTGTAGTTAATCCTTGATTCAAAGATTCTAACAAAAGACCATCTTGCACATCTTCATCATCCATAAAAGCAACTTCTTTATGATGACTCCAGGATAAACCATCAACTCTTCTATCTAAAGGAAACGCTCTAGATACTGCTGCTGCACTAGAGAATGTTGAATAAGGTATGTTCATAGATAAAGCTTGTGCAGCTAACTCTCCATACTTATGTTCTCCAAAGTTCCACCAATCACCAAGCCACCACATAATATTTTGAGTTGCTTGCATTAGGTTGTTACCTATTTCTAACCACTGTTCATAAGTAGTATCATCAGAAAATTGCAGGAATTGTCTGTTTTCAAATTTTTCTATCATGTTCTCTCCCATAATATTATTTTACTATATTACCTGTTAGGTGTGACAAAAAAAGAAAAAACTTGGGCAGCCACACCCAAGTTCTCTCTCGATTGACACTATTCCCAAGTGTCTTGTCCATCACGATCCCAAGTCGCTACTGACTCTTCCATCTTCCCAAAGAAGTAGATCAAGTCATCAATCTGTCTAGTTTGGAAAAACATAGAATGTTCTTTATGTCTCTTATTAAGAGTCTTCACTCTACTATCCCACTTAGACTTTTCGCTCTTAGGTGCGATTTCTAAACAAACATAGTCATTGACATGTTTGCCCATCAGAGCTACCCAATGACTATTCTTTTGCAAGATAGTCTGGTTACCTCTCTGCATTTCGTTTGCAGGAAGATAAACGAGTTTATCTCCGACATTGTATTTTGGTTTTTTATCATTATTCATTTGCATCTCTGCTTTCTAATAACGGACTAAACTTTATCAGTCCTACTCAACTAGGTATACCTAGTGTTTAATGCCTTTGGTTAAGTAGGCCAATGTTGCAACTAAAGTTAAGTCGCCAAAATGTATATCTATTTTTACATACTTGGTGTTATATGTGTAAGAAAATAAAAAAAAATTCTAGCTGCCTCTGCTTTTACAACAGGGATGCAGAGGCTACTAGAAATATCAGACTAATTTACTAAAACTTGACTTAATATTACCAATGTTAATATTTGATCTAACTTCAGAGACAGGCAATCCTTTACTAAATGCAATAAAAGTTGGAACACTTTGTATGCTGTAGTGATTAGCTATAGTTGGCGATGCATCTATATCTAATGCTACAAACTCACAATTTTTGTCTTTCCAATCCTTTGCAAGTTCTTCTATTGCAGGTGTAATTTGTTTGCATGGTTGACACCAATCTGCCTCAAACTTTACAATTGTAGTTGTGTCTCTTAGTACTGTGTCTGTGAAATCGGATTGGTCAATTTTTCGTATCATAGTCTAATAACAATATCACAAAACAAAAATTTTCAAAACCTTTTGTATAGAATACTTTCATGAAAATCAAAACAGTTAACAAGCAGTACGCTCCAGATCTAAACAGAAAAGAGAGAAGAAGGCTCGCAAAGAAAATTCGTGCAGATCTGCAATTAGAAAAAAACAAAATTAAAAAAGAAAAGGCTGATTCTCTCGAATCAGCCGATGATGGGAGGAAGTCGGTTTAGTAGCCGACCTATCCACTATACAACATCATATTTTGATTTAGGGTAAATAAAAAGCAGGTGTCTTGGCACCTGCTTTTCATCAGTAGTTCACGAAAGGCATTTCTATGAACATCTTACTATGGCCGGCTTTCGCCTCCATAAACGATTACTATACTATATTACTTCTCATCAAAAGCTTTGCAAATTTTTAAATATAAATTTACAAGATCATCTGCATCCTGCACTAAATTGATACCTTTGATACGCATGTAGTTAAATTGTTTCAAAACTACTTCTTTCAGATCAGCATCACTAATCAACTCATCAATAGCATCTTCTCTTTTAGTGCCTGGAGGAAAATTAAAATCTGACATTACATCGTTCCTTCCGGTTTTATCCCAAACAAATCAGGATCTTCAACAATAGAGATTTCAGGTTGCCATTCGTTATTTTCTATTTGTGGAATACCATCTATGAAAACATCCATAGCCTCTTCACTGCTAGTAGCAGCAACATAAAACTTGATTACATAATCTTGTTCTTCCATCAATCCTCTACTTCATATTTTTTTACTATATCAACACTATAGCGAATATTTGCTTGCAGTAACATATCTAACTGAGAACTTTGCTTAAATTCAAATATTTCATTTACTTCTTTAAGAGCATCTTCTACTGTGTCTGCATCAACAATATAGTCTTCTGTTACTTCGTAACTGACCATTATTTTCATATATCATCCTCCCTATATATAGTCTACTCTATTCTAGTCTATTCTACTCTATTCTACTCTACTCTAGGGCGTGACAGTCACAAAATGTCACAAAATGTCACATGTGACAAAAAATGTTTAAAACTCTGTAAAAAGCTAAAATTACTGAAAAATTAAACTTTATCGCCAAGAAAAATTTAACATTTTCGAAACTTTATAAAACACATAAAAAAAATTTTTATAGTAAAATTTTGCTCTATGGATTATTTAGTAGGATTTATTTTTGGATATTTTGTCAAAGAAACTTTTGCATTTCTAAAAAAATTAAGCGATTGGGATTGGCAAAATCGTTTAGTGTATGATGAAAATATCTTTATGCCTCTTACTGAGGATGATCTTCCTTAATAGAATCACAAAATATAAGTTTATCGTTACCGATAGAATTTAAAATCAACCTCCCAACCAACTCTGCACATTGTGGAACTACTGCATTTCCTAGAGCTTTTAGTTTATTTACACGATCTGGATAGTCATCTATAGATCTGGGCATGCCATATTCCCACATAGCAAAATCTTTTATTTCATCTCTTAATTTTCTAAAAATATTTAAAGGTAAAGTATTTCTGTCGCCTGTCTTAGATCCTGTCAAAACTGTACCATATGTGTCTTTATGATCTCTAGCTGATGCTGTTGGAAAATCGTTTTGATTTACCCAATTGTAATTTTCAGTAAAAGTCATTTCTTCATCAAACTTAAGTGGATCTAATTCTGATTTTATAATATTCCAATGTTCAATAGTTGGATAGCTGAATCCTGAGGAATCATATCTAAACCAATGCTCAATTCTTGATTTTGTTATTTGATCTCCAAATTTATTTACTAAATCTTTTATAGATGTTACTGATCTTAAATAATCTACAAAATCTTTTTGAGGAGGTAGTTTTTCTCTTTTTTTAATATCGTGATTTCCATAGACTTCTAAAAGTTGTGGATTTTGTTTTATATCTTCCATAGCAACTTGATCTGCTAAAGCAATTTGTATTTGTTGACCTGATGCTCTTGTAGTAGCACCTTTTAAAAACTTAGCTGCATGTCTATATGCTAGCTCTCCCTTGTCATCGAAAGTAGTTGGAGTTCTCCAAGAATCAGGAGTTAACGACCAAACATTTCTTATTCCTAATCTAGCCAACCATCCGGAAAACCCATAAGTCGTGTTACCCATCCATAGTTCAGCCTCTTGCCTCCTAATCGTGGATTTTCCCTCAAGTTCCCTGTTGACTTCCTCTTTGACTTCCTCTCCTTGTCCCCCCTGTACAGAACATTCTCCAATGCCTCCCCTGTCCTCGGTGGAAGGTGATCCATTGTGTTCGGAGTTTCCCAATTCGCTACTTGAACTTTGTCTGCTAGATTCAAGGATCTGTCCTCTCCTCCATTCTTCGCTATTCTCCTGCCCTTGTCGTTGATCTCTAAGTTCTTGTGTTCGTTGTCTTGAGTCGATGGTGTCGGCCAATTCACCGACTCCAAAGAATCTTTTTCTAAGGTGTGGCGCACCAATTGATTTTGCTGATATAATTTGCCACTCGAATCTATACAACCTGCTTTGGGAAATATCTGAGATAACTCTTTCGAAGGCTTTCCCTTTGTTTGCTGTAAGTAGTCCTGGGACATTTTCCAAGATGAAGTATCGTGGTCGAAGTACATCAATAAATCTCCAAACTTCATCCCATAGCCATCTTTCATCATTTACTCCTTTTCTTGCTCCTGCAACTGATACAGGCTGACAAGGAAACCCTGCCGTTAGTATATCTACCTTAGGCAGATATTTTGGATTTACATCCTCAACTTTTTTATTTAAGATCATTGTGTCAGGAAAATTTTTTTCTAGAATAGAACAACAAAACTCATCCATCTCGACCATCCATGCAGTCGAATCAACTAAGCCAGATCTATGTAGGCCATATTCTAAACCTCCGATACCGGAGAACAAACTTCCTGCTATCACATAAACAGTATAGATTTCTTTGCTTAAAAACCAAGTTATGATATATTTAATACAGATCAGATTCGATCTTCACTGTGCGTAAGCACATCAGATCATCCTCTGATTGTCTGTGTATAACACTAGCCCTCTCCGGAGGGCTTTTGTTTTTGTCGCATTTTTTCCTTGTTAAAGCTTGTAATAAAATCCAGATCCTTTAATATTTATTACACGGAACAAATGTTTCGTATAGAAGGTGCCGAAGGCATCTGTAACTTAAGGAGATTAGCATGGCTAATTACACAGTCTCATTGGAGACAGAAAATGGTGTTAAGACCACCACAGATCGTTTTGATAACTCTATCAAAACATACACAGCAAACATATTCTGCGATTCACTCGCTAGAGAGAGAAAAATAGAATATCACGCAAATCCGAGAAAACCTAAGAAAAACTTAGATCCCTCGATCCTGGAATCACTAGAAGATAGTTCTAGTCCTGACACATTCCATTTAGCAGCAAATGGTATATATCTATTTGCAAATGATGTGAATGTTGAGGGTAGTAAGATGACAGTCCAAATGTCTGATACAGAATCCAAATTGGAAGGTTGTGCAAATGGGGGACACCTCATGGCAGCAATCAAAGAGGCTAATGAAGAAGGTACATTGGCTCCTAGTAAAAGAGTCCCTGTAACAATTTATACAGGTTTGACCAAACAGGCCAAACTTGATATTGTTTTCGGATTAAATAACAATGTAGAGGTGAATGAAGATTCTCACATGAATATGGCAGGGAAGTTTGATTTTATCAAGCAAAACCTAAAAAATACACCATATCATGATGAAATGGTGTCTTACTTCCAAAACGATGGAGGTGTTCAGACTATTTTAGGAATTATTCAGATCCTAAAAGCTATGATGCCAAACGATAAGGATTTTGATAAATTAAATCCTTCAATTCCAAAAATGGCGTATGGTAATGCACAATTGATCAGAAAAGACTTTGCTGACAATGAAACTAGATATCAAATGATATCCAGATCATTACCTGATATTTTGAAATTTAGGGATAAGATTCAGGCATCTGTTGATTCTACAATCGAGAAAATATCTAAAGTTAAAAAGCAGGTTGATGGTGGTGAAAAACCTCTTGCTTTGACTAAAAATAAGGGTAAAACTCCACTAACTAATCAATTCCAATATCAGGAATTTGGTGGTGCATATCCTAAATTTGTGTTAAATAATGGAGCTATATATCCATTAATGAGCGCATTTAGAAATTTTGTTGATGAAAAAAGCATATTTGACCTTGATACAGCCCTTAAATGTTGGGAAGAAATAGGTGATGAGCTTATTGGTAAAGTAATCATGGGTTGTGCAGATCACGAAGAAGTTCGTAAATTTGCTAATGCTGATTCTACATGGACTAATTTATTTGACAGGGTAAACACCTGGGCAGAAAAACAAGGTTATGTAGCGAGAGAGAAATCAATACTCTAAGTAGATAAAGGTAAAAAGAGCTAGTCGAATTTTATTTTTACTACGATTGGCTCTTTTTTGCCTGCATTTTCATCATCTTTTTCTCGTTTTGACCAATCATTTGGGTTAGATCGCTCTAAAAACCAAGCAGATGCTTGCCAAACGCCATTATTTGCTGCATTTGTTATATTTCCTAGGTGATTTATCTCACCATCAACTTTTGCTTTTTTTATAGACTCCCAAAACTCCCACAATTCTAAATCTGCAACATCTTTTATGTTGTCTGGATTGCCTTGACACTTCTCATCTATCTCAATTGCTCGTTTTTGCCACCTATAAAAGGTAGTTTCGCCTATTCCGGCATAAATTGCTGCTTTTTTCTGTGATAATCCAACCTGAAGAGCTGTATTAAGCTTTTTTTGTGTGTTTTCATCTAATTTACTAGGTCTACCTAAAGGAGCATTTCCAACTAATTCAACTTCTGATTCATCAACTTCCTGAATCTCAGAACTCTCCTGAACTGTATCGTTGGCGATAACTTCTTCTTCACTATCCAGATCTGGATCATCTTTTCCTGGATCTACTTCTTCAAACTCTGTATCTATTTCATCTATTACTAGATCTTCTTCCTCGATCTCCTCCGGCTCCCCCACCGGCTGTTCCTGAGAATCCTCACTATCGTTCTGATTCTCATTGAGACTCTTCCAATAATTTGTCATATCCATACTGTACATCATAACAAATAACTTGGATTTTCTGTGTAATCTGCCATTACTCTCAAATTTCATTAAAAGAACGCTGTTCGCATAGCTATTTGGGGCTAAAAAAAATTTTTTTTTGAAAAAGGACTTATGGGAGTCCTATTGGCTGGTAAAGGGTAGAACACTTGTTCGAAAAGGTGGCTAGACCTGGGGTAAAGGAGGCCAAACCCCCAAGCCTAGCCTGTGGTCGCAAGATATCACCATTGTACTAGGGGAGGCATAAAAAAAAGGGATCCAAGTGTCCACCATAGATCCCTTTTTCGCAACTGTGACTGAAAGGTAAGTATGTGCAAAGAAATAGATTTTCTTCTGATCTACCTTACAGTGTTGATCTAATAGTAGAGAGTAGATCCAAGAATGTCAATAAGGAAGTTGCAATATCGTTGCACATGTGCCATTACATTCAATTTCCATTATTAACACGAGGGGCGCATTTTTATCGATCTGGATTTCGGCCTAGCGATTTTTTTACCTGCCCTCCCCCCTGTGCTTTTCACATATTCATGACATTGTGAATTATTTATCACAAGCTATTTAGATTGTGAATCATTTTTTAGGACTCCAAAAAATTTATTTTTCTTGCACATATCCGGTAAAGTCTATATATAATGGGTAGTAATACACGCAGACATAATAAGGAGGAAAAAATGTCTAAAGGTAAAACTAAAATAAAAGTAAAAGCTAATATCAAGAAAACCTTTAACGAGGTTTATAAAGCAACAGATGATGTTGCCTTTATAGAGGTATTAGAGAGGATAGATTCTACAACTATTCAAAATGTAGGAGTCATGAGAAATAATCTAGATAGATTGCTTTGTGATGTCGTTGTTATCTTTAACTCAAGCATGAGAAAAGATTTAAGCGTTAGACAAGGAGGAGTCTATGTCTATTACAATGTAGACATTAAAGACTATATATGGATTCGTTCTCAACTCCTAAGAGGAAACTCTGCAGGAAAAGTTGTAGGAAAAGTTCTAGTCAATTCCGAATATGATTATGACAGACTAAATGACAATAAAGTCTTGGAAGTCGGAGAAATCAAATAATGGAATTTATAGATTCTTATTTCGGAGTTCAGATAGAACAATTATTTAAAGCAGGAGTGCGATTTGAAGTCGCACTTCTACTTTTTATCCTTTGGACTTCACTTCATGTGTGGGGTTTCTGGATACTCGGAGAAAAGATAATTAAGGGAGTTAAAAATGTTCTCGGCTTTAAATAAAGTTATTCTTGATTTAAATATGATTGCTTACGAAAAAAATAAACAATCTAAAAAGAAAAAGAAAAGATAACAAAAGACAAAAGAGGGAGGAGAAATCCTCCCTCTTTTTTTTATGTCCAAAAGTTCTCATCAGTTCTCGCCTTGCATGTTCTCAAGCTCGCTCTAAATCGCTTGCTTTGGTGCAAATTTTCAATCTCGTTTTTTTGGTTTGGTAGATCTGGACCGCCAGATCTGGATATAAAGTTTCTAGGATCTAAAATTCTTTTACCAAACAGAAATTTTTTTTTTAGGTTGCAAAAGTTTTATTCCAGATCATAATAAAAGTAAGACACGGACAAGGAGGACTAAATGTCTTTAAGTATAAAAGAAGTTCTAAACCTAGCCGAACATCTAGCAACTGTTTGGTTTGAGTTGGGACTATTTGAGGAAAGCGACATTGATGATGAGGAAATCAGAAAAGCTTTAGATGAGTGTTCAGACAATGAACGAAAATATTATGAGATACTAGCTAAAGCAGATTTGGGGGCAACTTCCGTTGCTAGTCAAATCTTTTTAATTGGTTGGGATCTGGAGGACTAATGGCAACTTTAGTTTATTACAGACAATGCGATTCATGTGAGAGTGGCATGTCAAGAGGTTATATCATGCACGGAGGGGAATATTACTTTTGTGATGATGATTGTATCTCTAAATATTGGGGCAGAAAAAAAGTCTTTACTACTTTAGAGGATTGGAACAACAATGGATCT